>Ga0163144_10002721_pt1 | contig 40462 bp, 30 predicted proteins | sample OliLak19BULKMAT1_FD_123175 | JGI IMG/M metagenome (GOLD analysis project Ga0163144, IMG submission 123175) | Freshwater microbial mat bacterial communities from Lake Vanda, McMurdo Dry Valleys, Antarctica - Oligotrophic Lake LV.19.BULKMAT1 | ecosystem: Environmental > Aquatic > Freshwater >...
CCTTGCACGAAAAATTAGGCTTAGATGGTAATTTTATTTTAGATAGAGTTTAAATTTTTTTATGCATTCGCCCAATATTTTAAAAGCTATGCAACTAACAAAATATTTTAATAAATTAAATTATGGACTTTGATTTAATAGTTAATGACACAATTAATAAAACTAAATTAATTGCACAAAAACTTAATAAAATTATTGATTTAGATTCGTTTACTGATAAACTTAACTATGATATTCCTTACTTTGAAAAACTATACAAATCTTATAAAGATAGTCTTGCCAAAGGCAAAAAAGATAAAACACTAAATGAAATTGATGAATGTTATAATACTTGTCATAAGATAATAATTAATCATGATACAAATGATACTGGGGTTTGTAATAATATCTCGAATCCAAATGTGTTTTTTTATAAATATTGTTTTTTTTCTTTTTCTATGGAATTTAATAATTTACTTCATATCGAATTATTTAACATCGAAACTAGTATAAATAAAACCGATGCCATAAATAAAGAGCCAGAAAATAAATACCCCGATGTTTTTATTGATGGTTATGCTTATGATTTATTTGAAAAATTGAGAGAAGAAATAAATACAAACGAAAAGCATAATTATGCCGATTTTAGTTTTATAATGCAAAATATGATTAAGGATAATTATTTAAAACAAACCAATCATCTCAAACTAATTAAATTTTTAGATAAATACTATAAAACAAATATTGAGGAAAAATATAATCAATTCAACACATCTGATTCCCGTACAAAAAATCAAGTGTATAAACGCTTAAACAACAAATATAAAGCACAAATAAAGACCGTACTGTAAATAGTACGATAATAGTATGATAATAGTATGATAATAGTATTATAATATTGTAAAGCATACTAAGAATAAGATGCTACTCGGTTGCAATCTTTACACTATAAATTAAAATTATAGTATAAATGAAAACTTCAACCATTCTACACGATGTAAGCCCCGAACAAATAACAAGTTTATTTGAAGGCTTACAAAATCAAATCAAAGATTTACAACAAAACTTTGAGCCAACAAAACCCACCGAATTATTAACCCGTAACGAACTATCCAAATTGTTGAAGGTCGATTTATCGACTATACACAATTGGTGTAAGCGTGGTAAAATTATGCCTTATGGCGTTGGCAACCGTGTGTATTTTAAGCGCAGCGAAATAGAAGCTGTACTAATTCCTTTAGGTAAAAAGAAAGGCATCGAAAATGAGTAACGCTATTAAGGAATTAGAGCAACTACATTTACAACGCCAACAAACCAAACATCCTAACTACCCAGTAAACTATTTAGTTAAACCTAAATACGATACTAAAACCGCAAATGGTTTAACCTCAACTATAGTTAGTTATATTGATTTAAATGGCGGTTACGCTACTCGAATAAGTGTAACGGGTGTATTTGATGCCAAATTAAAGAATTATCGTTATGGCACTACTAAAAAAGGTTTTAGCGATATACAAGCGGTTTATAATGGTAATGCACTATACATTGAGGTTAAAATAGGTAACGATAAACAAAGCGACTACCAAAAACAATTTCAAAAAGAAATAACTAACTCGGGCGGCTACTACTTTATAGCCAAAGATTTTGAAAGTTTTGTGTATTGGTTTAAACTAAATTTTGAAAACAGAAACGGGGGTAAAAATGGCTAAGCAACCAAATACCCCCGATTATTTGAACTCACAAAGCAAAGATAATCAATTTAAAAACGAAATAAGAACCATATTTGAGTATTTAGAAAATAATGTTTGTACGGCATCTATGCTTAGCGATGCAACGGGGATAAAACAAAAAAATATTTGCCGTTATAAAAGGGATTTAGAGAAAGCAGGGCAACTATGTGAATTATACAAAACATATTTTAAAACTACTGGCTTTAAAGCGTGGTACATAAGTGCCAACCCAAAATTATTCCCGAAGTCAAACCAAACAACATTATTTTAAATATGAAAAATAATAAGATTAAGTATTTTAATTTTCCTATAACCTTACTAACTGATTTTTTGATAAAGGATAAAGAAGTTTTAAATAATATTTATAGTTATGCGATATACAACCACGCTGTAAACTTTCCATACGGTAACGTTTTTCAAATTAAAACATCAATCGAAAATTTTTTTGGTATAAGTTTGGGCGATGTTTCAGAACCACTTAAAAACGGTAAAAAATTATTTGATAATACTCCAACTAAAACGCCAAAAGTTGGGATTAGTACAGCAATTTTTTTTGAATTTTATGAAACCGATAAAACCGAATATGAGAAAGTTTGTTTGTTGGGCTTCTTAGCCATTAAAAGCATAGTACAAAATAAACCTTATTGTAAGGTAACAAATAAATTTTGGCTATCTCGAATGGCTGGTAAAGGAGCAACTTTAGATATTTTACCCGATTGGTTAAAAAAATATAATAACGAATATCAAATAAAAAAGATTAAAGACGAATTAAAAAATAGTTGGGGACTTGTTACATACAGTCGTTATACTCGGGGCTTTTATGTAAGTTTTACTTTAAACTTAGATGCTTTAGTTTTTGAGGCAGAAAAAAGACGAAAATCTACAAAAGATAAACAGTATAAAATATTAGAAAATGATGCAATACAAAAGGCATATTTAAGATTAAATACAACACGACCATAACACGACCTATAAAAAAGAGTTTTTACACATTTGTTTTATTAGTGTTGTAATACTTTTAAAATTTACACGACCTATAAAAAGATACTATAAAAAGATACTATAAAAAGATAATATAAAAAGAACTCACAAAAAAGAAAAAAAATTAAAATTTAATTAAGTGATTTAAAAAAAGCAGAGCATTTAATTTTTTGCTTAATAGCTTTTATAATTTTTTTATGGTTAATTATCTTTAAAAAAATAATATTATATTTATTAAAAATCTGAAGTAAAAAATTAATTCCCACAATCTCTGCATACTTTTTACGATTGGCTTAAAAAGTATCCGCAGTTTCCGCACGGATAAAGCACTATTAAGGATATTGTGGGCTAAATGTGGGCTAAACACCTAACTAAAAACCCCTAAACATTTGACTATTAGCGGTTTAATATTTTTATTTGTGGAGAATATCGGATTCGAACCGATCACCTCTTCACTGCCAGCGAAGCGCTCTAGCCAAATGAGCTAATCCCCCTAATTAAATTAAAAATTATAAATGCAAAATTATAAATTATTACTATTTGTTAATTGCAGAAATAACATCTGCAAAAATAATATTATTTTTAATTATTTTTTAAAAATAAAAAAGCGTTTTGATTTAAGCCAAAACGCTTTTAAAAAACATAAGCCAATTAATTATTTTTCTACTTGCGTATCGCCCACGTATATACCATTTTTATAAACAGCTACTCGGGTTAGTATTCCATTTTCGTTATAAAAATAAGCTTTGCCTTCCATAAAAGTATTGTCTTTAAAAATACCATCTTTAGTAATTTGTTTATTTTTATTGTATAAAGTATTTGGCCCATTTAATATCATAGGTCCTTTTTTAGCAGATGCTTCGTTAGGTTTTTCATCAGGTTTAACAACTAATTTTGGAGCATTTTCTAAAGGATTATCTGATTTTGGAACTAAAGGTTTTTTAGGTTCAAATTCTTTAATTGAAGCAACATCTACATTTCCATCTGCAAAATTTTTCTCAGCTTTAATATCGCCATTTTCATAATATTCTTTTATTAAACCAGCTTCTTTACCACTTGTAAAATTACCTTCAATGGCAATTTGTCCGTTATCGAAATAATATTTTTGTGCACCTTCGCGTTTACCATTGGGGTTAAAAACAAATTCATGTTGTACCTGCCCATTTTCGTAATACAATTTGTAATTACCAACCCAACGATTATTCTTCCAATTACCCTCTTCACTAATTTTCCCGTTTTCGTGAAACATTTGCGCATAACCATCAGGTTTACCATTAGCAAAAGTTAATTTGTTTTTCATATTTCCATTACAAAAATATTCAATCCATGAATCTTTTTTACGATTGTCTTGATATTTGCCCTCTTCAACTTTGGCTTCTGGGGCATAACAAGTACCAGGCTTGTGCTTACCCATCAATATCCATTTGCCTTGTTTTCTGCCGTCGATATCAATTTTATTTATTGTGTCGCCTTTGTAAAGTTCTTGTGATTGTGCTTTTATAAAACTAAACAAAAACAGTAGGGTTGAGATATATAAAAATTTTTTCATGGTATTTATATCAAAGTTATTACTAATTTACATACAATTAAAACATTTTAGCTAAAAATTAACTTTTTATCGATTAAAGTTTACATCTATTTGTTACGCATTTTTTTGTTGAAGGTTGCAAAAATAGGTCAAATTAGACGAAAGCATATTTTTAATCGATAGTTACTTTTTGTGGAACGGTAATTTGACAACTTTTGCCTTTACGGGTTTATCTCTAATTAATATATAAATGTCCTTATCAACGCTCGAAAACTCAGTTTTTACATAGCCCATACCAATAGCTTTGTTTAAGCTTGGAGATTGCGTGCCCGAAGTAACTTTGCCAATTATATTTCCATCAAAATCTGCTATTTGGTAATCGTGTCGGGGTATACCTCTGTCAATCATTTCAAAACCAACTAATTTTTTATAAACGCCATTTGTTTTTTGTGTTTCGATGGCAGCGCGGTTTGTAAAATCTTTTGTAAATTTTGTAATCCAGCCCAAACCTGCCTCAATGGGCGAAGTAGTATCGTCAATATCATTACCGTACAAGCAAAAGCCCATCTCTAAACGCAGTGTATCTCGCGCGCCTAAGCCAATGGGTTTGATATCGAATTCTTTTCCTGCTTCAAAAATAGCATCCCATATTTTTTCGGTATTGGCATTATCAACATAAATTTCAAAACCGCCAGCACCTGTGTAACCAGTGTTAGAAATAATTATATTATCAATGCCTGCCATTTTATCAATGCAAAATGTGTAATATTCCATTTTAGACAAATCGACCGATGTTAATTTTTGTAAGGCTAAAATGGCTTTAGGGCCTTGCACAGCCAATAAACTTAAGTCGTCGCTCATATCTGTCATTTCTACACCGTAAGTATTAAATTGCTTAATCCAATTCCAATCTTTTTCAATGTTTGAAGCATTTACAACTAAAATATATTCGTTAGTTTTTACGCGATAAACTAATAAATCGTCAACAATTCCGCCATCTTTATTTGTTAAACATGAATATTGAATTTTTCCATCGGTTAGTTTTGCCGCATCGTTACTGGTAACTTGCTGTATTAAATCTAAAGCTTTTTCGCCTTTTAATTTAAATTCGCCCATGTGGCTAACATCAAAAACACCAACACCGTTGCGAACTGTTAAATGCTCGTCGTTTAAACCAGTGTAAGAAACAGGCATGTTGTAACCTGCAAATGGCACCATTTTAGCGCCTAAAGAAATATGTTTATTTGTTAACGCTGTTGATTTCATTTTTTAGAGATTTTAGAGTGCTAAATGTAAGAATTAATTTGGCAATTAATTTGAATAAACAAACATCAAATGTTTAAATTTTAATACCCATTATTAAAATATCGTCGGTTTGTGGTAAATTACCTTTCCATGTATTGAAATGTTTTTCAATTTCTATTTTTTGATTTTCGCAACTTAAGCTTGAAATGGTAATTAACATTTCTTTAAATTTTTTTGTACCTAATTTTTTTTGGACTATCCCACCAAATTGGTCGCTGTAGCCATCGGAAAACAAATATAAACTATCCTTTTTTAATATAGGAATTTCAGTATCATTAATAGCATCAAATTTTTTTAAAATGGAAATGCTATGAAGTTTGGTTGATTTAAATTCTAATAACTGTTTATCTCTAATAAGGTATAAATTACGATTTACACCTGCAAACCTTATATTACCAGTATTTTTATTAATTTCGATAAGTGCAATATCCATACCATCGTTACTTTTTGTTGTAGGGTTATACCGTGTAAACGCAAAATCTAATTGGGTATAAAGTTCGCGCAAAACTAACGCTGGTGAATTAATATGTTTTTGATGTATAATGGTATTTAAAAACGATGATGCTATCATACTCATCATGGCGCCTGGTACACCATGCCCAGTGCAATCGATAGCTGCAATTAAAATAAAATCGTTTAATTCAGATAGCCAATAAAAATCGCCACTTACTACATCGCGTGGTTTAAAAAATATAAAATGTTCTTTTAATAATCTTTCAAAAATTTTAGTATCGGGCAATAAGCTATTTTGAATGCGTTGTGCGTAATTTATACTATCGGTAATATCTTTATTTTTTTCTTTAATTATATCCTCACTATTTTTAATTTCGGTAATATCGGCATCAATAATTACTAATTTTTTAAGTTGATTATCCTCGTTAAAAATAGGCGAGAGTGTAGAGGAAAACCAAATGGTTTTACCCAAATCGGAAATAAAGGATGACCCATATATAACAGATGTTTTTTTGTGAATGCATTTATTAACTAAAGCGTAAATGTCAGTATTACCACTCATTTCGAAAATGGTAGGTTTTTGCGATAAAATAGTGCTAGAAAAACGGCTGCCTGTAAGACTTGTAAAACTTTTATTAACCCACTCTAAACGCATAAATTCATCAAAAATTAAAATAATATTATCGGTATTGCTTGTTACAAGCGAAAGTAATTCGAGTTGAATATTTTTAGCATTAATTTCTTCATAAGCATTAAATAACTCGTTATTTTTTTGTTGAAGTATAGATTTTTCGAGTTCTAATTGATTAAAGTTAAATTGATATTTTAACGATGATATGGCGCGTTCGTTATTTTCTTTTTCGTTTTTATTTTTTAGTTCTTCATATAACTTATAATGTTTTAGGGCTAATTTAACATTGCCTGCATCTTCAAAACACTGAGATAGCAATTTGTTTACACTTATTATCAAAGCTATTTCGCCTAAAGCATTTGCATTTTTTAAGGCTTCAGTTAAATAATTTTTTGCCTCGTTGGGTTGCTTAATATTTAAATAATAGTTTCCTAAACTAAGGTTTGCATTTGCTATACCTCGCAAATGGTTAATGTTTGTTGCTAATAAAAGCGATTCTAAAAATAACGATAATGTTTTTTGACTTTCTCCTTTTTCAAAATAAGCTTTCCCTAAATTATTAAGCGCATCTGATAAGCCAAGGGTGTCGTCTATCTCTTTTAAAATTATTATTGTTTTATTAATATATGTTATGGCATTATCAAAATCTTTACAAATTAACTTTACAAAACCAATGTTACCTAAGTTATATGCTTCGCCTAATTTATCGCCAAGATTTATACAAATGTTAATTGCTTTTTCGTAGGCTATTAACGAATCTTGATATTGCCCTATTGAATGATAAATATTACCGATATTGCGGATAACATCGGCTAAACCGTTTAGGTTATTTATTTCCTCAAATAATTGTTGGGCTTTTTGTAATTGTTCTAAACCCTCACTATACTGCGATAAAATATATAACGCCGTACCTGAATTGCGGTAAGATAGTGCTAAATAATTTTTAGAATTTAATTCTTCACTTACTTTACGAGCTTCGAGGGCCATTTGTAACGCTTCTAAAGGCTTGCTGCGTCTAATTTCCCACGATTTTGAAATTAACTCTTCTAATTTTAAAGTATCGCTATTATGTAGTTCACTCATTATCAGCTAACAAATATAGCACTTAGTCTTCCAACATAAAAACAGCTTCGCCAAACTCATTAATGGCTTTATTATTTTTTTGAAGTTTTGCAATTTCTAAGCCTAATTTAAAATAGCGCAAGGCTTCTGTATTTTTTAATTGCGATTCGAATAATTTACCTAATTGGTAATAAGCGGCAATATAATTTTCATCAAATTCTATTGTTTTTTTAAATTGAAGTTCGGCATCGAGTAAACTTAATTCGGCAACGTATTCAATACCTAAAGCATAGTTTAAAAACAAATCGTTAGGTTCGTTTTTAAGCATATCAATTAACATATCAATTCTACTTAAACGTTCCATTAAAAATTATATTTAAATTAGGCAGATGTAAATTGTTTTAAAAAACGAATATCGTTCTCAAAAAATAAACGCAAATCTTTTATTTGATATTTAAGCATTGTAATGCGTTCAATTCCCATACCAAAGGCAAAGCCAGTATATTTGGCAGCATCAATACCACAATTTGTAAGAACCTGAGGGTCAACCATGCCACATCCTAATATTTCAACCCAACCTGTATGTTTACAAACATTGCAGCCACTGCCTTTGCAAATAGTGCAGCTAATATCCATTTCAGCGCTTGGTTCAGTAAAGGGAAAGTAACTTGGGCGTAAACGAATTTTTGTATCAGCGCCAAACATTTCTTTTGAAAAATATAATAAGGTTTGTTTTAAATCGGCAAACGAAACTTTTTCGTCAATATATAAACCTTCTACTTGATGAAATTGGCAATGAGCGCGGGCACTAATGGCTTCGTTACGGTACACTCTGCCTGGGCTAATGGTACGAATAGGAGGTTTTTGATATTGCATAATGTGTACTTGTACGCTAGATGTTTGTGTACGCAAAACCATTTCGGGATTTAAGTTGACATAAAAAGTATCTTGCATATCGCGCGCTGGGTGATTTTCGGGTGTATTAAGCGCCGAAAAATTATGCCAATCGTCTTCTATCTCTCGCCCATCGCTTACAGTAAAACCTATACGGTTAAAAATTTCAATAATTTGATTTTTAACTAACGATAATGGGTGGCGACTGCCATTTTGCAACAAGGGCGTTGCAGGTATTGTTAAATCAATGTTTTTTGAATCAGTAGAATTTTTAATTTCTACGAATTGCTCTTTTAAAGTATTAATTTTTTCTTGTGCTTTCGTTTTAAGTTCGTTTAGTTTTTGTCCTACTTCTTTTTTTAATTCGTTAGGCACGTTTTTAAAATCGTCAAATAAAGCACTCACTTCACCTTTTTTGCTCAGCCATTTTATGCGAATGTCTTCAACCTGCTCTTTTGTACTAATAACAGCGGTTTCAACTTCTTGTATAAGATTATTTATTTTTTCAATCATTAAACTTGATTTTGAACACAAAATTAATCAAATTTATAGTTTATTAATGTTTAGGTTATTTATATATATATATTTATTACTAAATAGTTTTGCCTTTGCACAATTAAAACATTTTAGTTTACACGAAGGTGATACTATTAATACATTAGATAAGGATAGCCTTAAACAAGGTGTGTGGAGAGAGTTTTACGGCTTAGGAAAACTAAAAAGTGAAACTGTTTATAAAAATAACAAAAAACAAGGGCTTGATATTAGTTGGTACAATAGTGGTTGTGTAAAGCAAGAAATTTATTATAATAACGGGCAATTAGACGGACCCGTAACTTATTACGATAAAAATTGCAAAAAAGAATTAATTGAAAATTATAAAAACGGAATTAAGGAAGGATTGGAAATTACTTATTACAGCAACGGACATATAAAAAGTGAAGGAAATTATAAAAAAGGCAATTTAGATGGTGTGTATAAAATTTACACAAGAACAGGAAAATTTGATTTTGAAAGCAGAACCGGAACGGATCCCATAACATTTGATGCTGAGCTTGAGGATACTATTACAAATACAGTTTTTAAAGTATTTAAACGCAACCCAAAATGGAAAAAAAACATTATTGTCACCGATTTAACATCAAGTATGTACCCTTATGCCAAACAAATAAATACTTGGCTAAAACTGTATTTTTTAAAAGATACTACACAACAATATTTTGTATTTTTTAATGATGGCGATAAAAAGAAAGATACTGAGAAAAAAATCGGCGCCACAGGGGGTATTTACATTTGCATAGCAAAAACCTGCGAAGAACTTGTAAACACTATGAAATTAACTATTAAAAAAGGCGAAGGTGGTGATAATCCTGAAAATGTTATTGAGGCAATTTTAGTAGGAATAAAAAAAATTCGCAAGCCAGACAATATTATTTTAATTGCCGATAACTGGGCAAAAGTTAGAGATTTAAGTTTGCTAAGCCGAATTAAAATACCTGTGCGGGTAATACTATGCGGTGTTTTTGAGGGTATGGAAATAAATACCGATTATTTAAATATTGCCTACAAAACACATGGAAGTATTCACACAATTGAGCAAGATATTACGGAGCTAATAAATCAAACTAGTGGTAAAAAATTTAATATTAATGGTTTTGATTACATAATTAAAAATGGAAATGTTATAGCTAATTAACTTTTTTAATTAAATAAAATGTTATACATTTGTAATCTGTTCTTTAACACACTTATTAAGAAAAGCTGAGGGATACGCCCTGCGAAGCTTTACCAACCCTATTAAATAATTATAAATTATAAATTATAAATTATAAATTGATTCTGTCAATCTTTAATTTATAAACTTTAAATTTTAATTTCTTAGAAGAAGGTGGGAATTCGTCATGCTAATGCGTGAAAAATAAGTAGAATAGATTTAAAAATTATAATAAAAACACATACAAATCTCTTCTGCAAAATGCGGAAGAGATTTTTTTTTAAAATATATATGAGTACAATACAACAGGAACTAGAAAAGCGTGTATTAGTAATTGACGGAGCAATGGGCTCACTAATACAAGAATACAAATTAACTGAAAAAGATTTCAGAGGAAAACGATTTGCCGACTGGCATAAAGATTTGCAAGGTAATAACGACTTGTTATCAATTACTCAACCTCAAATTATTAAAACTATTCATAAAGAATATTTAAAGGCTGGTGCTGATATTATTGAAACCAATACATTTAGCGACACAAAAATTGCTATGGCCGATTACGACATGCAAGAGTTTGTGTATGAATTAAATTTTGAATCAGCTAAAATTGCTAAAGAAGCCATTGCTGAGTTTAAAACAGAGTTTCCTGAATTTGCCTCAATTCCAAAATTTGTTGCTGGAGCAATTGGGCCAACTAACCGAACATTGTCTTTATCTCCAAATGTAAACGACCCTGGTTTTAGAGCAATAACCTTTGATGAATTAGTAGAAGCCTATACAGAGCAAGTTCGAGGATTAATTGATGGTGGTGCAGATTTATTATTGATCGAAACTATCTTCGACACATTAAACGCAAAGGCTGCCTTATTTGCTATTCAAAATTATTGCGAAAAGATAAATAAAAAAATGCCAGTAATGGTTTCAGGAACAATAACTGATGCAAGCGGTAGAACCTTATCTGGGCAAACAACCGAAGCATTTTTAAATTCCGTATCACATGTCGATTTATTAAGCGTTGGTTTAAACTGCGCCTTAGGCGCAAAAGATATGCGTCCGTATTTAGAAGAACTTTCTACTAAAGCACCATTTTACGTCAGCGCATACCCTAATGCGGGTTTACCAAATCAGTTTGGCGAATATGACCAAGATGCGCATGAAATGGGACATCAAATTGAAGACTTCTTAAATGCAGGATTTTTAAATATTGTTGGTGGTTGTTGCGGTACAACACCAGCACATATCAAGCGCATTGCTGAATTAGCGAAGAATGCAAAGCCTCGTAAAAAACCAAAACCCGATACGTTGATGCACTTAAGCGGCTTAGAGCCTTTTACACTATCATCAGATAGTAGATTTTTAAATGTTGGTGAACGCACAAATGTTACTGGCTCTAAAAAATTCTTGCGTTTAATAAAAGAAGGAAATTTTGAAGAAGCCTTATCAATTGCTAAAGATCAAGTAGATGGTGGTGCACAGATAATTGATGTAAATATGGATGAAGGGATGTTGGATAGCGAGCAAGCTATGACTACCTTTTTGAATTTAATCGCTTCAGAACCTGATATTAGTCGCGTCCCAATCATGATTGATTCTAGCAAATGGAGCGTAATTGAAGCGGGTTTAAAATGTGTACAAGGTAAAGCAATCGTAAATTCCATTTCATTAAAAGAAGGTGAAGAAAAATTTATTGAACAAGCTCATAAAGTAAAACAATATGGTGCAGCTGTTATTGTAATGGCATTTGATGAAGTAGGGCAAGCTGATACTTTTTATAGAAGAAAACAAATTTGTAAACGTGCCTACGATATTTTAGTTGATAAAGTTAAGTTCACACCTCAAGATATTATTTTTGATCCTAATATTTTCCCTGTAGCAACAGGCATGGAAGAGCATCGCTTAAATGCCTTAGACTTTTTTAACTCTACCAAATGGATAAAAGATAATTTACCTTATGCCAAAGTAAGTGGCGGCGTAAGTAATGTATCGTTTTCGTTTAGAGGAAATGATCATGTTCGTGAAGCGATACATTCTGCATTTTTATACCATGCTGTAAAAAGCGGTATGGATATGGGTATTGTAAACCCTGCTCAATTGGTAGTATATGATGATATTGAAAAGACATTATTAGAATTAGTTGAAGATGTTTTATTAAACAGAAGAGACGACGCAACGGAACGATTAGTAGATCATGCCGAATCGTTAAAAGGAGTAACTAAAGAAAAAATAGAAAAAGATGAGGCATGGCGAAAAGGAGCAGTTGAAGAACGTTTGAGTTATGCTTTAGTTAAAGGTTTGGTAGAACACATTGATGCGGATACTGAAGAGGCACGTTTAAAATTAGGTAGACCATTGCATGTAATTGAAGGCCCTTTAATGGATGGTATGAACATTGTTGGCGATTTATTTGGACAAGGAAAAATGTTTTTACCCCAAGTTGTTAAAAGCGCCCGTGTTATGAAAAAAGCAGTTGCTTATTTAGAACCGTTTTTATTGGCAGAAAAAGAAGCCAATGCAAAAGCTGGAATTGTGGGCGACGGCCGCACAAATGCAGGTAAAATTTTAATGGCCACTGTAAAGGGCGACGTACATGATATCGGAAAAAATATTGTTGGCGTTGTTTTGGCATGTAATAATTATGAAATTATTGATATTGGTGTAATGGTAAGTTGCGATAAAATTTTAACCGAAGCCAAAAAACACAATGTGGATATTATTGGTTTAAGTGGTTTAATAACACCATCGCTAGATGAAATGGTATATGTTGCCAAAGAAATGGAGCGCTTAGGTTTTAAAATCCCATTAATGATTGGTGGTGCTACAACTTCTAAAGTACATACGGCTGTAAAAATCGCACAATTTTATTCTGGCCCCGTAATTCATGTTAATGATGCCAGTAAATCGGTACCGGTAGCAAGTAGTTTAATTTCAAATGAGTTGCGTGAAGCATTTATGGCTGACGTGAATAAAGACTACGCCCGCGTGCGTGAGCAAAATAAAAATGCTCAATCTCAAAATAAATTAATTTCGATGGCAGAGTCTAGAGAAAATAAATTTCCAATTGATTGGAACAATATTGAAATAATTAAACCAAATTTTATTGGTAACAAAGTATTTGATAATTACGATTTAAAAGAAATTGCCGAATACATTGATTGGACGCCATTTTTTATAAGTTGGGAAATGAAAGGCTCATATCCTAAAATTTTAAGCGACCCAACCAGAGGCGCTGAAGCAACAAAATTGTTTAATGATGCGCAAGCGATGTTGAATAAAATCATTTCCGAAAAATGGTTACAAGCAAAAGCTGTGATTGGCGTATACCCTGCAAATACAATAGATGATGATGATACAGAAGTCTATGATGAAGAAGGAAATAAATTAATTACGTTCCATTCATTGCGTCAGCAAAGTAAAAAACCAGCTGGACAATACAATATTGCCTTAGCAGATTTTGTAAAACCTAAATCAATTAATAATAAAAACGAATTTGATTATATCGGCTCTTTCGCTCTTGCAACAGGTTTTGGCATTGATGAGCACGTAGCTCGTTTTGAAGCCGACCACGATGATTACAGTGCAATTATGTTAAAAGCTTTGGCAGATAGATTAGCAGAAGCCTTTGCAGAATTGATGCATAAAAAAGTACGTAAAGAAATTTGGGGCTACGCAAAAGATGAAAGCTTAAAAAACGAAGATTTAATAAAAGAAGAATACGCAGGTATTCGTCCTGCACCGGGTTATCCGGCACAGCCCGATCATTTGGAAAAACTAACTATTTGGAAGTTATTAGATGTGGAAAAAAATACAGGAATAATTTTAACCGAAAGTTTAGCCATGGTGCCAACCGCAGCAGTTAGTGGTCTGTATTTTTCACATCCACAAGCGCATTATTTTGGACTTGGAAAAATAAATAAAGAACAAGTTGAAGACTATGCTAAACGAAAAGGAAATGACTTTGATAAAATAGAAAAATGGTTGGGGCCTAATTTGAGTTATTAAATTTAAAGAGTATTTTCAAAAATAAAAACCGAAATATTTTTTTGTTTTATTTTTCATAATTTAAAATCAAATACTTTGCATCAAATACTTGCAGCAAAATACTGATTTTTTTCACACTTTCTTTTTCAAAACCGCTTCTACAGCACTTACAATATTCACTGTATCTAAACCGTATTTTGTCATTAATTCATCAGGCGTTCCGCTTTCGCCAAAACTATCATTTACAGCTACATACTCTTGTGGTGTAGGATTATGGCGCGCTAACAATTGTGCTACACTATCACCTAAGCCGCCATTCATTTGATGTTCTTCGGCGGTAACCACACATTTTGTTTTGGCAATAGATTTTAAAATAGTCTCGTTATCTAAAGGCTTAATGGTATGAATGTTTATTATTTCGGCACTAATGCCTTTTGTTGCCAATTGTTCGCCTGCTTCAATTGCTTTCCAAACCAAATGGCCAGTAGCAATAATAGTTACATCGACTCCTTCGTTTAATAGTACTGCTTTTCCAATTTCAAATTTTTGGTCGTCAGGTGTAAAGTTAGGAACCGTCGGTCTTCCAAAACGCAAATATACTGGCCCGTCATAAGATGCAATAGCTATGGTTGCTGCTTTGGTTTGGTTATAATCGCATGGATTAATTACTACCATGTGCGGTAACATTTTCATTAAACCAATGTCTTCTAAAATTTGATGTGTAGCTCCGTCTTCGCCCAATGTAAGCCCGGCGTGCGATGCACATATTTTTACATTTTTATGCGAGTAAGCGATACTTTGACGAATTTGGTCGTATACCCGGCCAGTACTAAAATTGGCAAAAGTGCCAGTATATGGGATTTTTCCGCCAATAGTTAAACCCGCAGCAATGCCCATCATATTTGCTTCGGCAATACCTACTTGAAAAAAACGATCAGGATGTTCTTTTTGAAAGGCATCCATTTTTAAGGAGCCTGTTAAATCGGCACACAATGCCACTACATTTGGATTAGTTTTTCCTAATTCTGAAAGTCCGGCACCAAAGCCGGAACGTGTGTCTTTTTTTTCGGTGTACGTGTATTTTTTCATTTATTATTTCGGGTTTCGAGTTGTTTATTTCGTGCTTTATATTCGAGTTAATTTAATCTAACGGTTTGCGGCATTGCGCTTTTTACTTCAAAATTTCGTTCAATAGTTTTGGTTGTTTGCTTTTCAAATTCATATCTAAACACGGCTTTGTATTTACCTGGCTGTAAATATATAATTTCGTTTTGTACGTTGTTATTTAAGTTACACACCCACGCTACAGTTTTTCCATCGTCGGTATAAATACTACCATAACCATTGCCTAAACGAGCAAACAGAACGTTGCCACTAGTTGGTATTTTAATAGTGTTTGTTGAACTCTGTTTTATTTCAACATCTTTTAAATAAATTCTTGGCAAGGTTAATATTTCCAAATCATATTTCCCAATAATATATTTTTCAAGTTTACCAAAATCTTGAACATTTAAAGTTTTTAACTCGCCAGTTTTTCTTATAACAGTTGTGGGGTTGTATTTATTTATCGAGCCATCTAATTCTAATTTTAAAAAGCCTTGTGGCGCATCAACAGATATAGTGTTATGTTTGCCTTTAACAATGAGGATGTTTTTTTTCTCTTGCGGAGGAAGGGTATGAACTACTAAATCATAATTAATATCTGGATTAAGAACCAGTGTGTCTGGATTTCCGCGATGATTAATCGTATGCAAATAATTGTATTTTACATTAAATGTTCCTGCTTCATAGAAAGTCATATCCACATCGGTTTCGGTTGGTTTTTTTAAAATATCCAATAAATCTACTTGAACAGTAGTTTGCGTAATTGCTTCAGTTAAAACTAATTTTAAAACATCTTTAAAATTGGCCTCGTTGCTCACGTCGTAAAACTTACCCATACAGCCAAACACATCGGCAAATTTTACGTCCAATCCAACTCCAATTACAAAAGGTCGCAGAAAAATCCCTTTTTTTTGTAGCTCAATACTTACTTGACAGGGGTTTCCTCCACACTCCTCTATTCCATCGGTAATTAAAATTACAATGTTACGCACATTACTTTTTGGCGTAAAGTCTGCGGTGCATTCTCCTAAAGAAAACGCAATAGGTGTTGTTCCTAATGGTTCCAACTTATTAATACGCTGTTTAATTTTTAAACTATTTGTTTTGGCGTCGGCAAATGGTACTTCCAATTTTGTATCCTTACAATTTCGGTCGGGTTTAAAGAAAGTGGTATGCCCGTAGCAACGTAACGCTAATTCAAGGTTTGGGAGGTTTTGTAAACTATCTAAAAATTCGCCCATAACTTTTTTTGCAACCTCAATTTTTATGTTGCTGTTCCAGGGCGCATACATACTGTAACTGTCGTCGAAAATGAAAAGAATTCGGTTGGTTACTTGACCTTTAAAAATTAGAAATGAAAGATTAAAAATTAGAAATAACAGTTTAGTGTTTAGTTTTAAATGTTTAGTTTTTAATATAGGTTTCTGTAAACTACTCATATAGGCTTTATTAAAAACTAAGAACTAAACATTAAATATTGTAATTTTAATAATCACCTAAAGTTATAGGTAGCTGGTCTAAAGCTTTTTTTAACTGCTCGTCATTAGGTGAACTACCATGCCATTTGTGAGTTCCCATCATATAATCAACGCCTTGTCCCATTTCGGTTTTCATTAAAATAATTATGGGTTTGCCTTTACCTAAATATGTTTTGGCTTGGTTTAAAGAAGCAACTACTTTTTCAATATCGTTTCCAAAATTATTTTCTAAAACAGTAAATCCAAAAGCTTCAAACTTTGCTTTTAAATTCCCAAGCGATAAAACTTTATCTACATCACCGTCAATTTGTCTGCCGTTATAATCAACCGTGGCAATGTAATTATCTACTCTATTAGCGGCGGCATACATAGCGGCTTCCCAAATTTGCCCTTCTTGTAATTCCCCGTCGCCGTGCAAAGAATAAATAGTGCTTGTATCTCCATTTAATTTTTTTGCTAATGCTGCGCCAATAGAAACGCTCATACCTTGCCCCAACGAACCACTTGCAATTCTTATACCAGGTAATCCTTCGTGTGTTGTTGGATGACCCTGTAAGCGTGTATTTAATTTGCGAAATGTACTTAATTCCTCAACCGGAAAATAACCGCAACGCGATAAAACACTATAAAAAACTGGAGAAATATGGCCATTACTTAAAAAGAAAATATCTTCATTTTTTGCATCCATTGTAAAATTAGTAGGATTGTGATGCATTATTACTTTATATAAGGCAACAAAAAACTCTACACAACCTAACGAACCTCCTGGATGACCAGAGCTAACGGCGTGTACCATTCTTACAATATCGCGACGTACTTGCCCACATAACTTTTTTAACTCAACAGTATCTTGCATAATTTTTATTGAGCGATAAATGTATATTAAATATTTTGGATTAAATTACATTGTTAAAAAACAAACAAGTGTGTTAAAAACTCAATAAATACAACGGATTTAATAATTTAAAAAATAGAGATAGTTATGGTATATTTGCAGTTTAAATTTTTTATAAAATGGCTCTAAAATGCGGAATTGTTGGCTTGCCCAACGTTGGTAAATCAACATTATTTAATTGTTTGAGTAATGCAAAAGCGCAAGCGGCAAATTTTCCGTTTTGTACTATTGACCCAAATGTGGGCACTATTACTGTGCCTGACGAACGCCTTAATAAATTAGCTGAGTTAGTAAAACCGCAAGCAATTTTACCAACTACAGTAGAAATTGTTGATATAGCTGGTTTGGTAAAAGGTGCCAGCAAAGGCGAAGGCTTAGGCAATAAATTTTTAGGAAACATTCGTGAGTGCAATGCTATACTACACGTTTTGCGTTGCTTTGACGATGATAATGTAATACACGTTGACGGTAAAGTAAACCCAGTTGCTGATAAAGAAATTATTGATACTGAGTTACAATTAAAAGATTTGGAAAGCGTTGATGTGAAACTTAAAAAGTTTGAAAAAGCTGCTAAAGTTGGTAATGATAAAGATGCCGTTAAAACTTTTAATATTCTTACTAAAGTAAAATCTGTTTTAGAAAGTGGGCAATCTGCCCGTTCAGCCAATTTAGATGATTATGAATTAGAACACGTTGCCGATTTACATTTACTAACTATTAAGCCTGTAATGTATATATGCAATGTAGATGAAGCCTCTGCAAAAACAGGTAATAAACACGTTGAAGCTGTAAAAGAAGCTGTTAAAAACGAAAGCGCGCAAATTTTAGTTATTACCGCGCAAATGGAAAGTGAAATAGCTTCCTTAGAAACTTTTGAGGAAAAGCAAATGTTCCTTGCTGAAATGGGTTTGGAAGAGCCTGGCGTAAATAAACTAATTAAACAAGCATACACACTTTTAAATTTACAAACTTATTTTACAGCGGGTGTAAAAGAAGTGCGTGCCTGGACAATAAACAAAGGCTTTAAAGCCCCACAAGCAGCTGGCGTTATACATACCGATTTTGAAAAAGGTTTTATTAAAGCCGAAGTAATGAGCTATAACGATTTTACAACCCTTGGTTCGGAAGCTGCTTGCCGAGATGCTGGTAAATTACGTATTGAAGGTAAAGAATACGTTGTTGCAGATGGAGATGTAATGCACTTTAGATTTAATGTTTAAAAAAATTGAAAAAGCCTTCATACATACAGCTTATTAAGCACTTAAAAGAAGAAATTCTTTTAAGTAGATATACTGCTGCTAAACTTGTAAATAAAGAAATTTTAATTTTATATTTTAAAGTAGGAAAAGTTTTAGTTGAAAAGATAGAGGTTGCTGGGTATGGCGCTAAAGTTATTGAAAACATTTCAAACGACTTACAAGCTAATCTACCTGGTTTGCGTGGCTTTTCGGCTACCAACTTAAAATATATGAAACAGTTTTACGAAAACTATTCATTTATTCAAATAAGTCAGTCGCCGACTGACGAATTCAAATCCTCCTCAGAAACTCAAATTCGTCAGTCGCCGACTGACGAATCTTTTTCAGTATCTAAGGCTATTTCAAAACCGATTAACAAAAAAAATACGCCAATTTTAACCAATGATTTTTTTGCAAATTTCTTTTCTATTTCGTTCTCCCATCATTATAAAATAATTAGCAATACTGCTAATTGGAACGAACGTTTATTTTACATTAACCATTCGGCTCAAAACCAATGGACGGTAAAAACATTAGAGCATCATTTAGAAACAAACTTTTATAAAAGTAAAGGGAAAATGATGAATAACTTTAAACAGCAGCTACCAAAAAAAATTCAAGAAAGAGCCATACAAGCCTTTAGAGATGAATACATACTTGATTTTATAAATATACAAGACCCTAACGAAATTGATGAGCGTATAATTGAACAAAGTATTGTAAATAATATTAAACAATTTTTATTATCACTTGGTAAAGAGTTTGCTTTCATGGGTAATCAATACCGTTTATCGGTAGGCGATGAAGAGTTTTTTATAGATTTACTTTTTTACCACCGAGGATTGCAATGTTTAATAGCTTTCGAATTAAAATCTGGGAAGTTTAAACCCGAGTATGGGGGTAAAATGTCGTTTTATTTAAATGTATTAAACAAACAAATAAAATTACCTGCAGAAAACCCTTCTATTGGCGTAATTTTATGTAAACAAAAAAATAATACGGTTGTCGAATATTCTTTTACCGATTCTACAAAACCTATTGGTGTAGGCACATACAAGCTAACCGATAAAATCCCACAAAAATTAAAAAAATATTTGCCTACTACCGAAGATTTAATAAATATTGTTAACGAACCTACAATAGAATACGTTGTTACTAAAAAATAATTATGGCAAAATCAAACTATACTGAAGATAATATAAAATCGTTAGATTGGAAAGAACATATACGCACCCGTCCTGGCATGTATATTGGTAAATTGGGTGATGGCAGCGCTTTTGATGATGGTATTTATGTCCTTATAAAAGAGGTAATGGATAATTCCATCGATGAATTTATGATGGGTGAAGGCACTAGAATTAATATTACTGTAAAAGATGGCGTTGTTTCTATTCGCGATTTTGGTCGCGGTATTCCATTAGGCAAGGTTGTTGAGGTAGTTTCAAAAATGAATACTGGTGGTAAATACGATAGCGAAGCCTTTAAAAAATCTATTGGTTTAAATGGCGTGGGTACGAAAGCGGTTAATGCGTTATCGATAAACTTTAAAGTAACTGCTTACCGCGATGGGCAGGCAAAAACCGCCGAGTTTAGTAAAGGAGAATTAGTAAAAGAACACAAATTAACACCTGCTCCAAACGAAAAAAATGGCACATATGTTGAGTTTACGCCTGATGACTCTATATTTAAAAAATACCATTTTATACACGAATACATTGATAAAATGGTATGGAATTATGCTTTTTTAAATACAGGTTTAACACTTACGCTTAATGGACAGGCTTATAAATCGGATAACGGATTAAAAGATTTATTAGAAAAAAATATTACTGGCGAAACACTTTACCCAATTATACATTTAAAAGGCGAGGATATTGAATTGGCGTTAACCCACAGTAACGAACATTATAGCGAAGAATATTACAGTTATGTAAATGGCCAATACACAACACAAGGTGGCACACATTTAGCCTCGTTTCGTGAAGCGGTTGTAAAAACAGTACGCGAATTTTATAAAAAAGAGTTTGAGCCTTCCGACGTTCGCAAATCAATTGTAGCTGCTATTTCGGTAAAAGTACAAGAACCTATTTTTGAGTCGCAAACAAAAACAAAATTGGGTTCGCACGAAATTGAGCCTCAAGGGCAGAGCATTCGCACTTTTATAGGTGATTTTGTTAAACAACATTTAGATAATTATTTACATAAAAATCCTGAAGTTGCTCGTACCATCGAAGCTAAAATTTTAGCCAATGAACGTGAGCGGAAAGAATTATCTGGTATTCAAAAATTAGCTCGTGAAAGAGCAAAAAAATCATCGCTTCATAATAAAAAATTACGCGATTGCCGCACCCATTTGGACGATGTTAAAGATGTTCGTCGTTTAGAAACTTCTCTTTTTATTTGCGAGGGCGATAGCGCAAGTGGATCAATTACTAAAACACGCGATGTGAACACCCAGGCAGTTTTTAGTTTAAAAGGTAAGCCATTAAATTGTTTTGGTTTAGGCAAAAAAATAGTTTACGAAAACGAAGAATTTAATTTACTGCAAGCTGCTTTAAATATTGAAGATAATTTAGAAGAACTGCGGTACAACAATGTAATTATTGCTACCGATGCCGACGTGGATGGAATGCACATTCGTTTACTATTATTAACGTTTTTTTTGCAATTTTTTCCTGATTTGGTTAAAAATAATCATGTAAAAATTTTACAAACGCCACTATTTAGGGTTCGAAACAAAAAAGAAACCGCGTATTGCTATAGCGATGAAGAACGCAAAGCTGCAATTGCAAAATTAGGTCCAAAGCCTGAAATTACACGATTTAAGGGTTTGGGTGAAATTAGCCCTGATGAGTTTAAACATTTTATAGGAAAAGACATTCGCCTAGAGCCTGTCTTAATTGATCAAAAAGCTAGTATTCAAGAGCTTTTAAACTATTATATGGGTAAAAATACACCAACCAGACAAGATTTTATTATCGATAATCTTCGTATAGAAAAAGATGTAGAGGAAGAATTGCTAAAGTAAGTTTAAAACAAGTAAAATTAAATGAAAAATAAATTAGCCTTAATTTTTTGTATTACAATTTTATCATCTTGTAATTATGATTCAAAAAAAACACAAAATGAAATAACAATCGAAAATAAAGATTCGCAATTTAATACTTTTAAAGAACAATTTGTTTTTTCACTTTGGAAACTTTATCCTAATTGGGCAAGTAGCCAAGGCTTTCATAATTACGATAGCGTTTTAGTTATTCCAAATAAAGAACAACGTATTTTAGAATTAGCATTTTCAAGAAATAATTTAGATTCTTTAAAAAATTATCCTTTAACAGATTTGTCAAATAATAACAAAACAGATTATTACATGATAGAAAATCAGTTAAAAAGTATTGAATGGAGTATTAATAATTTAAAATCTTATGAATGGGATCCCAGTAATTATAATGTAAGTGGGGCATTTGCAGAAATATTAAATAATAATTATGATACTTTACCGATGCGTTTGCATAATTTTTATTTGAAAATGCAAAATATTAAAGCGTATTATAAAGAAGCAAAAAAACAAATTAAAAATCCAACATTAGAACACACGAAACTTGCTATTAACCAAAATTTGGGAGGTATATCTGTTTTTGAAAAAGATTTAATAGATGCTTTAAACAAAGATAATCCAACAAATGAAATACGCAATGCATTTATTGTTAGTGCTAAAAATGCCGTAGATGCTATAAAAGATTTCGCAAATTGGCTTAAAAATTTAAAAAACAATACGCCTCGTAGTTTCCATTTAGGAAAGGAATTGTATACGAAAAAATTTGAATACGATATTCAATCGGGTTACAGTGCCGAAGAAATTTATCAAAAAGCTATAGAACATAAAAAAGATTTACACGAAAAAATGTTTGATTTAACCAAGCAACTTTGGGCAACTTATTTTCCAAAACAAACTATGCCTAAAAGTAATTTGGAGGCTATTCAGCAAATGATTGATGTTTTATCATTACGGCATGTCAAAGCCGATTCTTTTCAATTAGCTATTGAACAACAAATCCCGGTTTTAATAAATTTTATAAAAAAGAAAAATATAATTTTTATAGATTCAACAAAACCTTTGGTAGTGCGTAAAGAGCCAGCTTATATGGCAGGCTTAGCAGGAGCTTCAATTTCTTCGCCTGGTCCATACGATAAAAAGGGAAATACATATTACAACGTTGGCAGTTTTGGCGGTTGGAATAATGCCCGCATTGAAAGCTATTTGAGGGAATACAACCATTATATTTTACAAATACTAAATATCCACGAAGCCATACCAGGCCATTACACGCAGTTAATTTATTCTAATCAATCGCCTAGCATTATAAAAGCTATTTTTGGAAATGGCGCAATGGTAGAGGGCTGGGCGGTTTACACAGAAAGAATGATGCTAGAAAACGGCTATCCTAATTTAACATCGAACGAAAGCAGTGAAGAAATGTGGCTGATGTATTATAAATGGAATTTGCGTACAACCTGCAACACAATTTTAGATTATGGCGTGCACGTAAACAATTTGAGTAAAGTTGATGGTGTAAAATTATTAACCATTGAAGCCTTTCAACAGCAAGCAGAAGCGGAAGGTAAATGGCAAAGAGTAAGTTTAAGCCAAGTACAATTGTGTAGTTATTTTACAGGTTATACAGAAATTTATGATTTTAGAGAAGATTTAAAAAAACAACAAGTTGATAAATTCAATTTAAAAAAGTTTCATGAACAGTTTTTAAGTTATGGTAGTGCTCCGGTAAAATATATTAAACAGTTGATGAAGAAGTAATTTACAAAATATTTTCATCTGCAAAACTAAAATAAGCACGATCGCCAATAATAATATGATCAATTAGTTTTATATCAAATACCAAAAACGCTTGTTTAATTTTTTGAGTTATTGTTTTGTCCTCTTGGCTAGGCATTAAATTTCCGCTAGGATGATTATGTGCTATAATTACAGCAGAAGCATTATTTTCAATTACAGCCTTGCAAATTAAACGCACATCAACCACTGTGCCACTTATGCCGCCTTTGCTAATAAACTCGTGTTTAATCACTTGCTTTCTTATATTTAAAATAAGTAGCCAAAACTCTTCGTGAGGTAAATCGCTTAAACGTGCATTAAAAAATTTATAAGCATCGTTACTGGTTTGGATACTAATTTTTTCATTTACATCACAATCATTTCTTCTTCGCCCCAACTCAAACGCTGCTGCAATATTTATTGCTTTTACAGTGCCAACTCCTTTATATTTTTTTAAATCATTAACGCTTAATTTAGCTAACTCATTAATGTTAAATTTATGCTGCGACAATATAAATTGCGCTAATTGCACCGCTGTTTGTGTTTTATTACCTGAGCCTAAAATTATAGCTAACAATTCGGCATCGCTTAAATTTTGTTTACCTAAGGCTAATAATTTTTCACGTGGGCGGTCGTCTTCAGCTAATTCTTTTAAAGATAAATGCGTTGTTTCTTCGCTCATTATTTATAAAGCTACAAAAAATAAATGAAAAAAGCAATATATAAGATATGTCGGTGGATTAATTTTTTTTATTTATGATAGAAAATCTTTGCTTAAAAGTTAACAAGTTTTAAACAGTTTTGATAAGCTTTTTATTTAAAGTAAAATATTTTATTTAAGCCTAATTTTTCCCTTTACAATAAACGAAGATGGAAAATCGCCTTGTATTTTTTTTAGGGCCTGAAATGCTTCTAATTTTGTTTTAAAATCTCCTGCTAATATTACAAAATTTGGTTGCTGATATTCTTCGTAAGTGTTTATATCGGCAAAACGTTGCTGAAATTTAGAACGTACGCTTCTTGCTTTATCTTTTTCTGCACCAAAATGAATTTTTAATTGGTATCCGTCTTGTTCGCCACCTGTTAATCGATGATATTCAGCTTTTTTTTCTATTAATTGTTTTACTTTTATACCAATAACTATTGGTAGTGTTTGCGTTTGATTATCCTGAGCCGATAAAGACTTGCAAGCAATAACCCAAACTACAACTATAAATTTAATATAACAAAATTTCACCTATCAAAAATACCGTTTTAAATGCAATAAACCTTATTTACTTATAGATACGTGGCCAGTTTTAAAATGTTTTTTTCCATCTAAGCCTTTGTAACTTACCTTATAAACGTAAACATCGCTTTTGCATGAAGTGCCTTTATACATGCCATTCCAGCCCAATTTTTGATCATTAGAACTAAACAATTTCTCTCCCCATCGGTCAAAAATATCCATTGTTACATCGCTAATAGAATAGCCAAAAATTAAAAACATGTCATTTAAACCATCATCGTTTGGCGTAAAAGAGTTAGGTAAATAAACGCCATAATCCGTAGTAATATCAATACAAACTTCGTCGCTAGCTTTACAGCCAAATTCATTTACCGTTTGAATTATATAACAACCCGAATAAGTAGCTGTAATTTTTGTATTCGGGCAAACGTAACAAAAAATCCCTTCGCCGCTAATCCAAGTTAAAGTGCCAGTGCCCGAAGCATTAATAAACATTGGCTCGTCTAAATTAAATGTAGAATCTCGTCCAGCAAATACTGTAGGGTTAGGATTTACAATTATAGATACGGTTGCACTATTGCCACAAAACTCGTTATTTGATACATGAACATTATAAATAGTACTTAAGCTTGGATTTGCAACGACACCGCTAGCATTACTTTGATTTAAACCCACAGTTGGTGTCCAAACAAAGGTGTTGCCGCCACCTGCGTAAAGTGTTACTTTTTGTCCTGCACAAATTAATTGGTTATTACTAATTGTCGGGGTAACCTGCGGCACTACTAATATTGGCATTTGTTTTGTTTCTGAACAAATTACAGTACCTGAAGAATTATAACTAGTAATTGTATATGTTGTATTAACTGACGGAGAAACAACCACTGAAGCACCTGTAGTAGCTGATATGGCGTAGTTTGGCATCCAATTATAATTTTGCGCACCAGTTGCAGTTATTTGCGTATTAGCACCAAAACAAATTTGTTGATTTGGCGAAAATATTACAGAGTTGGGATAATTAATCACACCCACAGTAACTGTAGTTAAGCCTGTACAAAATGAATTATTACCTAATATTGTATATATAGTTGTTACCACTGGATTAGCAATTACTGCGCTACCACTTGTAACATTTAAACCAGCTGATGGCGACCAAGAATAATTACTAGCACCATTTACATATAAATTTGTAGATGAGCCATTACATAAATCTTTATTTGCACAAGTTAATATTGGGTTTGGTATAAATGTTACTGTATGAACTGCGTTAGCCGAACAAGTATTTGCATCTAAGGCTGTAACCGTGTAATTATAACTTCCGCCATTGGTCTCTGAAATAGCAGTTGTAGAACCTATATTCGCAGTTGACCAAGAATAAGTATATGCACTGTTATTTCCTCCTGAAGCAGAAGCTGAAAAATTAATAATCGAACCAACGCACACTTGTGTAGTATTAGTAGAAATTGTTACTGAAACTGATGTTGGCTGAATTATAGTTGTTGTTCCAGTAAATACACAACCAATATTATCAGTTAAACTGCAACTGTAAGTGCCTGCAATTAGCCCTAACGCTTGAGATGTTGTTTGTGTAGGAGAACCTGACCAAGTATAAGTATAAGGTGATGTATTTGCAATAGGTATAGTTGCGACAGTTGCGGTGCCATTTGCCCCTCCATTACATACTACCGATGTGTTTGCTAAAGTTAAAAAAGCTTGGGCTGGCTGAATAATAGTCGTTGTTCCAGAATAGGTGCAACCTTTACTATCAGTAACTGCACATGTATAATTTCCCGCTATTAACCCTAATGCGAGCGGTGTTGTTTGCGCCGATGACCACAAATAAGTATAAGGCGCTGTTGATATACCTGTAATTGTACTTACATTTGCTGTTCCATTTGAACCATTGAAACAGCTAACTGAAGTATTTGCAATGGCTGGTGTAAATGAACTTGGAGTTGTAACCTGTACAGTTCCTGAACTAGAGCATGCTGGCGAACCTACTGTTAAAGTATAGATGCCGCTAACTGCAGTTGCAATTGTTTGGTTAGCTAAATTAGAAGTAAATCCCCCCGGCCCTGCCCACGAGTAAGTTAATGGCGATGTTGAAAACCCTGCTGTAGCGCCTAAATTAAGCGTAGTGCTTAAACCTGCACTTACGCAAGAACTGCTAGCTACCGCAGTTACACTGCAAACGCAATTTATGTTAAAGGTTTGCGTAATTACTGGTCCGCAAGGTGCATTTACTTGCGTATATAAAGTATAATTTCCGTTTGCTAAATTAGTTGCAGTATTGGTTAAGGCTGTTGTAGTGCTTGTTAGACTTACAACTATACCGCTTGAGTTTGTCCATGAATATGTAACTAAAGGTGCTGCTAAGTTAGTAGTTAATGATGCTATGGCTGTACCATTATTGTTACCAACACATATTGGTGTTACAGTTAATTGAACCTGCGTACATGTTGTACTATTTATTGCGTTGTAAACACCACCAAAAGCACTTCCACTCACATATAATAAATTGCTGGGTTCGTCTAATTTGATATCATAAACAAATTTATTTGGGGAAGTTGCACCACATGGAATTGATGGTAAAGCAGAAAAAGTAGTACCATTAAAATTATATGATAAAATAGAATTGTTACCGCCTATATAAACATTATTACAATTATCAACAGCAATACCTCCTTGTTGCCTAAGAGATAAACCTGGAATTGTAGTAAAACCGACCTTAGCACCAGTTAATTTATTATAAGCAGATAAATTAAATCCATCATAATAATACAAAAAACTTGAATTTGCAGCTAAAGAATTAAAACCATTAGAGCTTAATCCAATCCCAACATAATTGTTTTTATTTGCAGCTTCTGAAAAGCTAGTATAAGTACTAGGTTGAATCCAAATATTCCCATTAAAAGCTGGATTAACACGCATAATTTTATTATTTAAAAATGGAGTGCCACCCAAACTCGCAAAAATAAAAAATAAAGTACCTGAGGGGTCGAATGCATGAGAAACTACGTCTTGTGCAAAAGTTCCTAATCCTGAAAAATTTTGCGGAACCATAGCCCCACTAGTAGTATTTACTATACCAGCTGAAACGTTACCTGGTGATGCAACTGAACCACCAATACCATAAACCTGTCCAGTACCGCAGTTATAGCCCATGTCCCATAACTCTGTCCATTGTGCATTAACAGTAGTTACAAAATTATCGTAAAGGCCACCAATATCTAACCTCACCATTCTTGCACCAGAACCTACAGGGCAATCACCAACGTAAGTTTTTCCAGAAACCTTATCTACCAAAAAATTAGCTGGATAACTAGCAGATGAGCCCCCAGGAAAACCTTGAGAAGCAACTGTACCTGCAAAGGTCCATATAAAAACGCCGGCCGGAGAATATTTTGATACTTTAAAAGGACCACTACCGCCATATACAAAAAAGTTGCCAGCATAGTCGTAATCTACATCAAAAGCATAATTGTTTGTAGCCAAAGTCATGTTTGTAACCCAAGGGTCAATTACCAATATTTGATTAGTATTGTACCCATTCGGAAAATTAAATCCAATTATATTATCATTACTTAAACTAAAATTTGATTCTACATTTTGATTATTTTGAAAGCTAACAGGTTTATGTTCAACAATACTTTCAAGAGGTGTTTTAATTATTATATCTCCTTTTTTAATTGAAATGCTTTTAACATCTCCTGAATATTTTATTTTTATATCATTTACATTTGCACCTGGATTTAAAATTACATTATATTTTATACCTAGGGATATGTCTTTTGGAAACACATATTCAATATCAATATTATTATATACATTTTTGTAGATAATTTTTTTGTAACAATCCGCTTTATAATCCCCATAAGAGTGATACCAACTTTGCTTTTCAGATTCTTCAATTAAAATATTTGAATTAGCATTTTCCCAAGTCATATTTACCAAATACCTTTCTGTTGCTTTTGGTTCAACTTTTTTACCGTGTTCCATTGCTTCTTTCTGATGTTCTGTTAAATCGTATTTTTTTTCAAGTAAATAAATTAAACCTGTTTGAGTGAAATACACTTTTTCCTTGCCGTATTCGTAGCCATAATAGATTATATTTCCGTTCGGGTTAACAGCATTAAACTGCCCGTTATTTTTTATAAATACTCTTTCACCAAAAATATCTGCTGTAGCTATAAATCTTTTACTTTGAGCATAAAAAGCTAATTGTAGCGCAATCAAAATAATTGCAATAATACTTTTTTTCATAATTTATTTAAGTTATGTATTAAAGGTACAGGATTAGATAATAAATTTATAACTTTTTACTAATTTTAAAGGCAGTTTCACTCATTTTAATCACTATTTTTGTCAAAAACCAAAGTAACTTTAGTTTTTTAAGAACTGATATTGAACGAAAAAAGCAATAATTATTCACAAAAAATTAACAATTTACCAAAATTAATATTATGAACTACTTAATAAAAAATGCAAAAATAGTTAATGAAAGAGAAATTTATGAAAGCGATGTTTTAATTGAAAATGGCATTATATCAAAAATAGAAAGTAGTATAGATAATCCCAAAAACTATTTAGAAATTAATGCCGAAGGATTGTACTTGTTACCAGGTGCTATCGATGATCAGGTTCATTTTCGTGAACCTGGACTAACCAATAAAGGAGAAATTTATACCGAAGCTAAAGCCGCTGTTGCAGGAGGCATAACTACATATATGGAAATGCCAAATACAGTTCCGAGCGCCACTACAAAACAAAAATTGGAAGAAAAATACACTCGAGCTTCGCAATGTTCATTAGCTAATTATTCGTTTTATATGGGTACTACTAATACTAACATTGAGGATATTTTACAAATAGATTATAAAAATGTTTGCGGTGTAAAAATTTTTATGGGATCAAGCACTGGAGATATGCTGGTAGACGACCCCGTTGCACTTGAAAATGTTTTTAGTAAAGTAAATGCTATTATTACTACACATTGCGAATTTGACCCATTAGTAAAACAAAACCAAGTACGCATTATAGCCGAATATGGCGAAGATATCCCTACTTATTTTCACCCTATTATTCGTAATGAGGAGGCATGTTATAAATCATCTTTCTTTGCAGTTGAACTTGCAAAAAAATACAATACACGTTTACATGTTTTACATATTTCAACTGCTAAGGAATTAAGCTTGTTTACCAATAAAATTCATTTAAAAGAAAAACGAATTACCTCTGAAGCTTGTATTCATCATTTATGGTTTAACGATGATGATTATAAAACAAAAGGAAATTTTATTAAATGGAATCCGGCAGTAAAAACAGAGTATGATAGAGCTAAAATTTTTGAAGCAGTTTTAAACGACACAATTGATGTGATTGCTACCGACCACGCCCCACATACGTTTGAAGAAAAAAACAACTCCTATTTAAATGCACCAAGTGGCGGACCATTAGTGCAACATAGTGTTTTAGCTATGTTAGATTTTTACCATAACAAAAAAATTAGCTTAGAAAAAATTGCTCAAAAAATGAGTCATAATGTTGCTGATTTATTTAGAATTGAAAAACGCGGATACATAAGAGAAGGTTATTTTGCTGATTTAGTTTTGGTAAATCTAAACAAGGCGCAAACCGTTAGTAAACAAAATTTATTATATAAATGTGGCTGGAGCCCATTTGAAGGGCATACTTTTAAGAGTACTATTGAAAAAACATTTGTAAATGGACATTTAGTTTATGATAATGGAACGTTTGATGAAAGTAAAAAAGGAGAACGACTAAAGTTCAATATATAATTTAAGCCCCGTTAATATTGTTTTAAATATTATTTACCATTAAAATCAAACGTTTTAGCAATAACTATTTCGATTTGATTAAATAATTTAAAAGATTTTTATTTTTTAAAAAAGATTTGAAATTTAAATAATCATAAAACGTATTATAAAATTCTAAAAAAAATAGAAATAATCGCCCCAAAAAATTATGTTTTCAGTAGATAATAAATAAAATTTATTTTATAACTGTAAATTTTTGAGTAAAACTATTTAGTTTAGATTTTAATTTAAAAAAATAAACTCCGGCTTTTAAATCTTCTATATTTATAATAATACTAGTTTGATTGTTAGTAGTATTTTCGTTTGTATTTTTAATAAAATTCCCCAGTAAATCAATTATTTGTATTTCATAATAGTTTTCAATTACTATTGTTTTTATTGAAATAAGTAATTTTTAAATTATTTTTGTCTCTTTTCTATTAGTTAAATTTTTTAATAGAATTTTTGTATTTTTGAATAAAGATATTGTTTGTTTAATTTTTCTAACTAAAGGTATGCGCAAAGGAATTAATCTACGCTGGGTTTGCTTTCTTATTTTAATAAGTTGTAAAGCTTTTTCACAAGATAAAAATATCACAATCGAGTTTACTGATGTTAAAAATAACAAAGGAAATTTAGGAATTGGAATTTTTAAAACTGAAGAAGAATTTAAATCGGAGAAACCGTTTAAATCAATAACTATGACTAAAACAAGCTTAAAAAACGGAAAATTAACAACATCACTTAATTTACCTAACGGAACTTATGGTATATCTGTTTTAGATGATGAAAACAATAATAGTAAAATGGATTATAGTTTTATAGGTATTCCTAAAGAAGGATTTGCGTTTTCAAATTATTACCATACTGGACTTTCAAAACCAAAGCTTACTCAGTTTAAATTTACCGTTAACAACAATAAACTAAAAATAGTGTGTAAGTTTAGATACATGTGAGTTTAGGTTTTGAATTTTGTTTTATTAAAATGTATTAAATCGAGTTAATATCCCAATTATTCCATAAGGAATTTTAGAAAATGCTGTCTGTAATCGTAAAGCTATTCAAGTAAAGCCACATCGAAATTGCTGAAAGTAATGTTAGCAATGTTTTTTTATTAGCAACTTAAACATAGGAATTATTTGTATTGCCTAAAAAGCCAACATGTAAGTTATGTTTATTGTGGAAAAAAAACAAAATCAAAGATTTTTTAAAATACAATAAATTATTTACCTTAAAATTTATGCTAATTTAAAATACCAAAGTAATTTGTTTCAAAAAATTGAAATTGATATACCTAAAAAATATATTACTGATAGCTAGCTTAAAATGATATTTGCGTTTTGCCATCCATCCATTTCTGCCTAATCACGAGTAAATTTATCGTAAAGGTTTTTCTGCGGCTTTGGTATTGATGAAATAGCAACTTTATTTTTATCAAATACAGAAACCATAAATAAACGTTTAATTAAAGGGAAGGAAAAATTAAGAGAAGAAAAAATGAGCTTTAAATTTCCAGACCATAATAAATAAATAATAAACTGTAAAATGTAATAACAACACTTTATTTAATCTTTAACGAAAAATATTATGTCGCCGCCAACAATTTGTCGTTACGAAAAGATTTATTTTTAGATGCATTGTATTTAATGCTAATTAATAGTGAATGAACCAATAAACCTTTTGTAAATGGGCTTTTGGCCTAAATACAAATTTCAGATATTCGCTTGGGCTTAACTTTAAACATTTTTATATCTTATCAAACGGCACTTACGAAATAAATTATTTTAAAATAGATAAAGTGGATTTTACAACAACATTTATAACCAATACATTTAGTCTTGGTTATAGGTTTAAGAAACGAATATAAAATAACACAAAATGTATCACACAAAATGTGAGATTTTATTTTTCATTCCAAATTTCCCAACTTTTTTCGGCTTGTAGTTGTAGCATACTGTAACCATTAACAACTAAAGCACCTTGCTGTTTTGATTGCTTTAAAAAATAGGTTTCAATTGGGTTATAAATTAAATCGTAACACAAATGGTTAGCGGTAATTAATTCGTAAGGAATTTTTGGCGCCTCATTTATATTTGGATATAAGCCTAAAGGGGTTGTATTTACAATTAAACGAAAAGCATTCAAGATATAATTATTTAGTTCAGAATAAAAAAAAGTATTTGCATTTTTTTTGGTGGCAGACGAAGTAAGAAAATAAACCTCGACACCAATTGCTTTTAGCGCATAAGCAACTGCTTTTGCCGCACCGCCTGTGCCTAATATTAGTGCTTTATTATGCTGTGGTTCTAAAAAAGGCTTTATACTTTGCGCAAAGCCATAGCAATCGGTATTATAACCTTTGGTTTTTCCATCAACAATCTTAATACAGTTTACAGCACCAATTTGTTTAGCCTCTATACTTAGTCCATTTAAAAAAGGGATTATTTCTTCTTTATAAGGATTGGTGACATTTAAGCCTTTTAGTCTTAGTGTATTGAATACACTTTGGATTTGATTAATTGTTTCTAATTCAAAATTTTGATAGGTGTAATCCAGTAATTTTAAATCGTTAAACTTTTTTTCGAAATATGCTTTACTAAACGAGTGAGAAAGTGATTTACCTATTAATCCAAAATTCATGATATACTAATTATTTTATTTTTAAAACATAGAAACATAGAGGTTATTCTTTAGATAATACCTTAAAATATTAGTTTAATAGGGTTTTTTGACCGTTTTTAAAAATATTATCACAATTAAAATTAATAATAATTCCTTTTGGTGCTTTTAAAAGTTTCATATAGGTTAGAAGCTGCGCTTCAAATACATTAGGTACTACACTAACAGATTTTATTTCAACAACCAAACAATTTTCTATAAACAAATCACATCTAAAATCAGTTTGTAATATTTTTTCTTTGTAAATTATAGGTACTTTCAACTCTGTGAGAAAATTTATTTTCCTATACCTTAACTCTTCTTTTAAACATTGATGGTAAGCACTTTCTAACAAACCTCTACCAATAATTTTATGCACTTCAATTGCGCATCCAATAACATTGTATGGTAATTCATCTAAATATTTTTGAGTAATCATGTTTTTTTTAACCTATGTGCCAATGTTTTATTAATTTTTTTCAAAATAATCTTTACTAAACGAGTGAAAAAGTGATCTGCCAATTAAACCAAAATTTGCCATAATTAATCGATGTTATAAGATTGGTTAAAAACAAATAACGTTTTTCCAGTTTCTAAATTAATACCCACACTTTGGTTGCCAGCGTTATTTATATTTACAACTAAAAGATTATTTTTTAAATTAAATCTCAAATAAATATTATCACTTGTATTATCACTAATAATTTTTTTAAAAATAGTATCTGAATTTTTCCAAACAAATTGTCCTTCATTATTAATTAAAGCAAGAATACCATTTGCTTGGTTCGAAAAATCGGACGCATAAAATAATACTAAACCATTATTATAATTTTCAATAGGAACTGCCATTGCGAAAACAGCATCTCCTATCTTTTTAATTTGCTTTACATCACTGTAATACGAATGATTAGTTGCAAAAGATTTAATGTAGCTTTCTTCAAGATAATAACCTTCGTTAAGTCGCCTTCTTTTAGTACATAAATATAATTCAGACTTTTTTGTACGGGTTAAATAAATATTCTCCGTTAAATCACTTTCTTTATTACCTTTTTTTTCATCTTCTTTTTTGGTTAAAAGCTGTTTTGAATCAAGATAATATGTAAAATCGTCGCCATTTGCTGACGATATTTTTACAGCTTTTTTATAATATTGTTTTTCGGTTTTTGTTATACCACTTTTTAATTGTGGAAATTTATTTTGAAACCACTCGTTACCAAATAATCGTTCTCCTGTGTATAATCCAAATCCCTGTATTCCGCCGTCTTCACTTATATTGTAAATAGTATCGTTATCAACATAAAAATCACTGTCAAAAATTTTAGATTGATTGAATAATTCTTTCCACGGCATTGATTTACCTAAAGGATGTTCTGAAATTATTTTTTTTGTTTGTGGATCTATTAAACGAATTTGGTATTTAACACTATCTAGCCTATTTGTTTGAGTTTTTAATATTAACCATACAACCGCCCCTTTACTACCCACCAAACAACTGTAATTATTCACACTCCAATTTTGCCAGTTATCAAAAATACTTAAGCTTTTGTTAACTGTTTCTTTTGAAGATATCACCATAAAAAAACTAATACCTACTCCCATTAAAGAAACAATAATTGTAATTAGTACAAAAATTTTTATAGGTTTATTTGAAGCAGCTTTAATATCAAATGGCTGTGGCGGATTAAAATTTACACCGTTATTAGGGTTATCGTTTTTTACAATAAACGTACTATGACAATAATCGCAATGGTAGTTAATACCGCTAATATGTGATACTTCTCGGGCACCACAAGAAGGACACTGCAACTGTTCGACCTTTGCCATTATTTTTTAAACTTATTTTTTAATGCCGCTAACGCACTATTTATATCGTTTGGATTATATTCTTCATTCTTACTAACGGTTTGCGGCTTGTTACTATTATTTACAATTCCTTCGCCCTTCATACTTAAAGCTATGCGTTTACGTTTGGCATCTACCTCTGAAACATGGACCCAAACATGTTGACCAACTTTTACAATTTTATTTGGATTATCTACAAAGGTATCGCTCAGTTGGGAGATATGGACTAATCCATCTTGATGTACGCCAATATCCACAAAAGCGCCAAAATTAGTTACATTGGTAATAATGCCAGGCAAGCGCATTCCTTCTCTTAGGTCCTTAATTTCATGCACATTTTCATCAAAACTAAATACTTCAAAACTCTTACGAGGGTCACGTCCTGGTTTTTCTAATTCATTTACAATATCTTTTAATGTTGGCAAACCAATAGTTTCAGTAATATAATTTTGTAAATTAATTTTTTTTCTTAATTCCTTTTGTTCCATTAAATCGTCAATGCTGCACATTAAATTAGTTGCCATTTTCTCAACAATATGATAACTTTCAGGGTGAACAGCACTTTTATCTAAAGGGTGATCCCCCGTTCTAATTCTTAAAAAACCAGCGCATTGTTCAAAAACTTTATCGCCCATACGTGGCACTTCCATTAATTGTTTACGCGATTTAAATTCACCATGTTCATTTCTAAACGAAACAATGTTTTGCGCTAAGCTAGGCCCAATGCCCGAAACATATGATAACAATTCTTTTGAAGCCGTATTTAACTCAACGCCAACTGCATTTACGCAACTACTCACCACTTCATCTAACTTGTTTTTTAAATGTGTTTGATCAACATCATGTTGATACTGCCCAACGCCAATTGATTTTGGATCTATTTTTACCAGCTCCGCCAGTGGATCTGCTAAACGACGACCAATACTTACAGCACCACGAACCGTTACATCCTTATCCGGAAATTCTTCACGGGCGACATCGCTTGCCGAATAAACAGACGCTCCTGCTTCACTAACCACTATTACAGGAATTGATTTTGGCAAAACATCTATATTTCTTATAAAAGCTTCTGTTTCTCTACCTGCCGTGCCATTACCAATTGCTATGGCTTCTAAATTGTGTCTCTGACAAAACGCTAAAACTACCATTTCTGCCTCTACCAGTCGGCGTTGCGGCTCGTGAGGATAAATAACTGTTTCTTCTAATAATTTTCCTTCTTTGTTTAAAGCCACCACTTTACAACCAGATTTAAATCCGGGGTCTAATGCTAAAATAGATTTTTGTCCAAGTGGAGACGATAACAATAACTCACGTAAATTATCTGCAAACACAATTATCGCTTTTTCATCGGCAATTTGTTTTGTAAAAAGTCGCATTTCAGCTTCGATACTGGGCTGTAGCAAACGTTTGTAACCATCTTCTATTGCTTCTTTAATTTGATTGGCACATTCGCCATTACGATTTGTAATAATTTTTCGTTCAATTAAATTAAGCGCCTCATCGTTATCAATTACAATATCTAAAATTAGAACGTCTTCTTTTTCGCCACGACGCATGGCTAACATACGGTGGCTTGGGCAGGTTAAGAGTTTTTCTTCCCACTCAAAATAATCTTCAAATTTTTCTCCGGTTTCTTCTTTCCCTCTTATTAATTTGCTTTTTACAATGGCTGTTTTTTTAAATTGCTCTCGGATACTCTCCCGCACAATAGCATCTTCGCTAATTATTTCAGCAATAATATCTCTTGCACCTTGCAGGGCTTCTAAAACAGACTTCACTTCTTTTTCTTCCGATAAAAATTTTTCGGCTTCTTCAAATACCAAATTACTTTTTTGCTGTAATATAAATTGGGCTAGTGGTTCTAAATCCTTTTCGCGGGCAATGGTGGCTTTGGTTCTGCGGCGAGGTTTAAATGGCAAGTACAAATCTTCTAGTTTTGAAAGTGTTTCGGCATCGTAAATACTATTTGTTAATTCAGGTGTTAATTTTCCCTGACTTTCAATTGATTTTAAAATAGATTCCCTGCGTTGTTCTAATTGCCGCTGACGATCTATTTCATTTTTAATATTGATGATTTGTACTTCATCTAAATTTCCAGTTACTTCTTTTCTATATCTTGAAATGAACGGTACAGTTGCTCCTTCGTCCAACAAACGGATAGTGGCGGTAACGTCTTGGGTATTTAAACTTAATACATCGGCAACTTTAAAAAATAATTTAGCTTCGCTCATTTTATTTTATCTATACAAACAAATATAAGTTTATGAAATGCTTAAACTACTTGAATTTATTAACAAAAAGAATATAAATTGAACAAAATAAAAATTAATTAATGATAATAAATTAATTTTTTACCTGAAGCAAAACGATAGATCTGTCAATAATAGCGGCACTTTGGCCATTGGAGGCTGCTAGCATGCCCATAAAAACTAAGCGATAATAATAAACGCCAGCGTTTAAAGCTAAATCGGGATAAATTAGCGTACTAGTAGCAGTGCCTGAAACAGGATTTGTACCTGAGGCTCCAGGGCCTGCCATATCTTCAATTTTATAAATATTAGTAGGTGTAGTAAATGCAGCATTGGTACTACGTTGCAAAATAATAGCATATCTAGCCGAAGAAGCCACATTACCAGTATTTATTGCCTTTACCACTACATTGCCCATTATTACAACACCACTTGTATTAGCGCCAATTGCAGTTACAGTAATGCTTTGCACAGTGCCATCTATTACATGACCAGAGGTATTTAAACTACCAAAACCAGTTGGTGATGCATAGCCATAAATTGGGACACATACCGCGCAATAACCGCTAAAACTTGGCAAACCTAATGCTGCAGTAGTTGAATTTGTTGGAATGATGGGTGCTGCACTATTTAATGATACTGCATTTGCTGATATTTTTCCATCATCAATCCGCACCCAATCAACGCCATCAAAGTAATGAAAGCCCTCATTAGGGTATAAACCTACGGTTGATGTATTCCAAACTAATAAACTTTTTGTTGGGTTATTAATTGGCATATTTATACTTGTTAATGCCACGCGAGGCACAAGTACGCCGCTATTTGAGGAGTTTACATCTAACATAGAGGTTGCATCTGGCAAACTACCAGTGGCGTTAATGCCTACATTTTGAGCAATATAAAATAAAGGCATGGCAATAAAAATTATTAATAATTTAGTAAAATAAATATTAAAATATTTAAATAGCTGTTTTTGAAATTTCAATAGTTAGTTGTTTTAAATTGAGAATTTTACTATTCAAAAATACGAAATTATTTTTAAATTTATTAGCGGATTTCGTTTAATTATGCTGGTTTTAATTCTAACCATCTTTTTATAAAGGCAATTGTTTTTTTTATTAACTTAGCAATAATAAAAACCTATTTATATGAAAAAACTTATACTAAGCATATCTATTATTAGCTGTTTTAATAGCACGGCACAAATTTTAAACCCAAGTTTCGAAACAGTTACTGTTGGTAAACCGAATAACTGGAACACGTCGTTATTTGGTTATAATACCTATCAAATAAGAGATACGGCTGTTCCTCACACTGGGGCTCGTGCAGCTTATATTAGAGGCTTAAGCGCCCAATCATATTCAATTCAAGGTGCTGTGTTAGGTGTTTTTTCTGCTACAGGCACGCCACCATCTCTTCAAGGTTGGTATAAATGTAATATTATGTTAGGCGATTCCTTAGTATTTAACCCTTATGTTTATCAAACGGTTACAACAGGTCCATTTGCTTTGGCGTATACATACACTACTGGATCTACAAATGTTTATAAACAATTTACTGCGGCATTTAATTATGCTACCTATTCCGTAACGAGCATTGATACAGTTTATGTAGGTATATATTTGTCAGGCACAAATTTAGATGGGCAAAATGTAGCTATACCCCAAACTGGTACATGGGCTATTATTGATGATATTGCGCTTACCTCGTCTACGGTAACTGTAATAAAAGAAAGCAGTCTTGATGGAATTATAGAAAAAGTATACCCGCAACCCGCTGAAGATATGTCGTTTTTAATTTATAATTTGTCTCAAAATTCAATGTGCTCTCTAATCCTTACCGATATTAATGGAAAAGAAATAAAAACAATATTTGAAAATGAGAGGCAAACAGTTGGCAAATATAAAGCTGAAATACCCGTTTATGATTTATCGCAAGGTGTTTATTTTGCTAGGTTAACTATTGATAGTGAAATAAGAGTTGTGAAAATTATAAAATTATAAATGCATAAGGTTATTTTTGTTTTACTAGTTATTTCATTTAGTTCAAAGTCACAATTAACAAGTATTGTTGAAAATTGGAAAGCTGATAAAGATTTAAAAAGTGCTACTATTGGCTACTGTGTAATTGACGTAAAAACAGCATCGGTTATTGCTGAGTACAATTCGCACATATATTTAATACCTGCAAGTACTCAAAAAGTAATTACAACTGGTGCTGCTTTAGGTGTATTAGGCGGAGGGTATCGTTTTGAGACACGTTTGTTTTATACCGGAACCTTTGATAAAACCACAGGTATATTAAACGGCGATTTAGTAATTTATGGTCACGGCGACCCAACCCTGCAATCAGAAAATTTTACAAAAGATAGCGCACAAATTACAGATAAGTGGGCAACTATTTTAAAAGAAAAAGGCTTAAAAGAAATTAAAGGAAAAATAATTGGTGATGCTAGTTACTTTGACCGAAACATTCCAGGCAACTGGATTTGGGGTGACATTAATAATTATTTTGGTGTAGCGCCCTGCGCCTTATCGTTTTGCGATAATAAATTTAAAATTGTTTACACAAGCAAGGAAGTTGGAAGTAAAGCCATTGTCGAAAAAACAATTCCTGCTTATTTAAGTAATACAATTTGTATTAATTCAAACGTTATTTGTAAAGGAAATGATGATGACGCCTTTGTTACCGGCGACCCTTTCTCTTACACAAAAGATGTGAACGGTAAAATTCCACCAAACAAAAGCAATTTTGAAGTAGAGGCCGCCTTGCCCGATCCCGCATTGCTGTGCGCAGAAAAATTATATGTTTCCTTAACAAAAAACGGAATTAAATGCAATCAAAAATTAATTCAAAGTAACTATAAAC
>Ga0163144_10002722_pt1 | contig 40461 bp, 39 predicted proteins | sample OliLak19BULKMAT1_FD_123175 | JGI IMG/M metagenome (GOLD analysis project Ga0163144, IMG submission 123175) | Freshwater microbial mat bacterial communities from Lake Vanda, McMurdo Dry Valleys, Antarctica - Oligotrophic Lake LV.19.BULKMAT1 | ecosystem: Environmental > Aquatic > Freshwater >...
GCTCTTGCTCTGCCGCAATCGATACAAGTGCGCCACCGAGATCCCGGCCAAGCCGGCGTATTCGTGTTTGCCGAACTCGCTGAACTCGCGCTCCAGAATCTTGCGCGTGGCCGGACCGCTCAGTGGCACCGTGATCTGTGCGAAGTGCTCGAACGCTACGCTGATGCCCTGCGCCATTCTGGTCAAGCGGAAGAGGCGCGCCAGACTGCGAAACGGGTAAAAGAGTTGCGATCCTTGCTCGGCGCGACAGTTGACTGGCAATCGCTCAAGTGATGACATTGGAAGAAGAACAAAGCCATTCAGCGTGATATTTACAACCACGCGACCGAGGTAGAAGAGCTCTTCGAGCGTAGAACGGCTGTCTTTGAGCCGAAACGGCAAATCTCCCCGAAAATGAAGCGGCAAACGCTCGTGAGTCGCCGACTTTTTACTGGCTGCGGGCGAATGATGCGCTAATCGGAAGTTGGCCAAATGGCCCGTTCGGGAAAGCGCCTGCGATTCCGACCCGATCCTGGTTGATCCCGAGAAGGCAAGTTAACTGCGCATGTTGTGCTGCTCTAACCCGCAGGGCTCTCCTCAGACTCCCTCTTCGCTCAGCGCCAGCCTCGGCAAAGCGGAAGATTCGATACGGGAAACTGTCACCTTCACGCGTTAGCCCAATGAACTTGGGAGGCGGATCAGCAAGTCGCTACTAACGTTATCCAGGTTGCCGTTCAGGATCGAAGTAACTCTAGTTCGAGAGGAGCCGCCTCTCCGTGCTACTTCGGCATGGGTCAAGGATCGTGACTGGACGACCTGTCTGAGCTTTTTCAGAAGTGAAAATTGCACCTGCCATTGCTGAGATTCAGCACCACTGAGGCCCAGAGTTTGGCCAATTCCTCCGGCACCTGAACTACTACCGGCTTAGTGTGCTTCATGGATCAACTCCTTAAGCAGCTTGCGGCCCATTCAATTTCTGCCGCCGGGGTCACTCTCGACTTCTTTGCACAGGCGTGAATGATGATTATTCTACGAGTGCTGGCCGTGAAATAAAACGTTCTAAACTGCCCATCCTCGCTGTGTAGACGCAGAACGTAAACTCCGGGCGCGATGGAGGGTATTGGTCTGGATAGTGGCATACCGGGGGGCTCTCCCGCCTGCAACGGAAATAGTGCCTAACCGGTCGCGAACCTGCCGGGGAAAGTGGCGCATGGCGTCGCCTGCTTTGCCTCCTCACCGATAGCAGGGCTGTTCGCTCAGGTCTCGCGGTTCTGACGATGGGATTGGCGGAGGAACTCCAGTTCCTTTTTGAGTGGTTCCCAGTAGTGCTTATCGACTCCGATTTCGGCCTGTTGTTCTTCCGCCAGGGCTGCTTCGATGGCCCCTGGCGCGTTACTCAAGGCGGCGCGGACCGCTATTCGATTGCTTCGCTTTGCCTCCTCAGGGTGGGCCCGCGTCAGAGCTAGCAACAAATCCGGCGACCTGAGTTCAGCGAGCAGGAATTCGATTTGCTTTGGCGTCGGGGAAGGCGCCTCGTAGTAAGCCTGCTCCATGAGCCGGCGGATCATTGGCCAGTCTTTGTCCCGCTGAGTTTTTTTCGCGAGCACCAAATCCGGCAATGACAACATTTCCACGCTCTCAGTGTCTATTTCGACGGTCGTCCTTCGAAGCCATAGCGATTCAAAGTCGTCGACCCCTCTTAGTTTGGACATGATGTCGATGCGAAGGCCTTCGACGCCGGGGAGGTTGCAGCGGAAATGCACAGCATGGCCGCGGCGAAGGAAGTCGAACGTGAAGGGGGGAACTGCGATTCGTTCCGCTTTCAGTTCCTCGAGTGCCAGTTGGAGTTTTTGAAGATTGACTTCATCCAGAATCTGAATGAGATCCAGGTTGCGGCTAAACTCCGCCGCGCCGTAAAATACGCAGGCTTGGCCGCCCATAAGCAGACAACTCACGCCACTCTTCCTCATCGAAGAAAGGGCTCTGAGTATCGGGTTCAGGGGCGAGTGATCCTCCATGGGCGAGATAAGTTTGCCACAGTTTTTCGGATTCGAGCCACCTTTGCTTGGGCGTCATGAAATACCATTCGGCCCATTCGGCTCCGACGAGGTCTTCGGCTTGCTGACGAAGGTCCATAATTCATCATAGTCTCAGGTTGCGTGAGTCGATTGTTTGGCGCAGGCTCCCGAGGAAGGATACGACCGAACCCGGTATCTTTCCCCGAGGTGGGATCGAATAGGGACTCAACAGCTCCTCGCGCCACTTAGCAAATGACGGCGGTTCCCTTATCATAGCCGGGCGTAGCGATGCGGAAGCTCCGACGCGTCCAGCCCGTTCATCCCGAAATTGCGTTGATCCGCACTAATCGAGAAAGTGGGCATCAGTCGCTTGCCTTTACGCGTCCGCTTGTTTGAGCCGGCAGCGGGAGCGGGTGAACTCCCCATGCGTCTCGCGCAAGACTTCGCCGGCTCAGCCCTTGACAGTGACGGAAGAAAAAGTCAAGCTGATGGTCAGGGAAGGTCAGGGAAGGTATAAAGGCCGGAGCCTTGCTGCAATCCGAGCAAGAAATGGTAGAAGGTGTATGCAGACTCACCGACCGCCGCGCATTTGAACTCATGCAGCCCCGGCACTCGCTCGGATGCACACCACAATCAGGCGAGTATCTTGGAATCGAATTAGCAAGGTGCTGGTGCAACTGTTGGCGGAGGATGTTGCGGACGTTCTCCACTCAGCTAACCACGGTGAATTAGCGGACGCCGCCCGGCCAATTCAAGTTGATGGAGAAAACTCTTGATTGGACCTTCCCGAAGGCGAAGATTCGTAATTGTCTGAACAGAAGCATATGGATAACAACAACTCAGGGTCCATGAGGCTAGCGCAGGCAACGCTCGTTATCACGGCTACTGCGCTTTTACTTATTGGACTCGCACTACTATTCTGGGCTGCATTTGATGTGATTCTGCTCTTGTTTGCAGGTGTACTGGCTGCTGTCTTATTGAGCGGGATCTCGGGAGCTTTGGCAAGGCTTACTCGCCTGAGTTATCGGTGGGCGCTCGCTCTGGTGCTGCTCGCCGGCACTGCAGGGATCATCGCAGTTGCCTGGTGGCTCGCACCGGGGATTGGCGACCAAGTGGAAGAGCTTAGGCGGAAGTTGCCCGAGTCTTTCGATCGTCTGCGCACCCATTTACAGCACTACGGCTGGGCAAATGAACTCCTCGACAGCGCTCCGTCGCAACGAGAGCTACTGGGCCGGCAGACCGACATCTTTGAACGGGTTACGGGTGTGTTCTTGGTAACGTTGGGTGTTCTCACCAGCTTGCTCATCGTGCTCTTTCTCGGATTGTTTCTGGCTGTTGCGCCCTCGCAATACCGTTCCGGTCTGCTTCATCTTGTTCCAATGAAACGCCGCCGCCGCGCAGAAGAGGTGCTGGACGCCGTAGGCAATACCCTTTGGTGGTGGCTTGTCGCGAAGATCGGGTCCATGATGGTCGTTGGTGTCCTGACCTGGCTTGGTCTATGGGCCTTGAGTATTCCGCTCGCGTTTACACTGGCGCTGCTCGCTGCAATTCTAACGTTCATCCCCAATCTCGGCCCCTTAATCTCAGCGCTTCCCGCCGTCCTGCTTGGGCTCCAGCAGGGGCCGTCAGCAGCCCTGTGGGTCGCACTGCTTTTTTATTGCAATTCAGACCATCGAAAGTTATTTAATCACTCCCTTGTTTCAGCAGCGCGCCCTGTCTCTGCCGCCGGCGCTTGTTATCGCGGCGCAGATACTTATGGGAATCCTTGGTGGGGGTGTCGGACTTATCGTGGCCACACCAGTTACGGCGCTGGTCTATGTCCTGGTGAAGGAGCTTTACATCAAAGACCTGCTCGGTGACACGCTTCCGGAAGAATAGGGAGGGCTCTTGCCGATGAAGCGCCGCCGTATTGTGGCGAACGTTGTGTGGGACCTGTCTTGGCACTATTTTTTACGTGAGCGGTATTGGCGAAGAAGCCTGAACCAGGAACCAACTAAACGATTCATGCCCTTCGTCTCAATCAAAGTCACCTGAACGTATCGCGATCTTTGCATGCTGAATTGGTTGCCGAACTCCTCTGCGGCCCAATGCGATGGCCTCAATGGCAGATCAAGTGCTGGAGATAATCTTGGGCGAGCCGTTTTTCCGCCCCTAGGAGCAAACATGCTGATGATAATCTTCGCGGTCTTAGTGGTGTTGTGGATTTTGGGCTTCACGGTGTTTCATGTCGCGAGCACCCTGATTCACTTGTTGTTGATTTTCGCGGTCATCTCTCTGGTGATGCACTTTTTTCGCGGTCGCCGCGCCTCCTGATACTGTTCGGCGCGGCTACCGGCAATGTTCTTATGACGATGCGACGGCGACGGAATCAAATCCAACCGAGGCTCCAGGATCAGTGGCACTGAGCGCAGCCGAAAAGACTCATCCCCCTCGGAATACCCAGAAGAGCCAATTCCGCTCTCAGCTGAGTGAGTAATCCAGGCGTCTCCCGAGGCGGGTACGGTCCCACATCTGAGAACACAAGACTCAGGGTGAGAGCCATACGCGGTTGGTTCTGGTCCTTCGGCGCGGGTGGATGTAGCGTGTTATAGGAGGCTGGCATATCCAGAGCAAATCGAGCATGAGACCTTACGCGCTGAACCAAATGGTCAGCGAGGCCAATCAGAAGTAGTGAGGCCATGCGATTCTCTGGATGGTCATTCGGCCGATGTTCCGCGACTTCCAGATGGAGAGCGATCTCAAACCACTGCACTTGTGTGTCCTCGGTCTCCCCAGGAAGCTCGGGGTAAATCTCGTAAAACAGCCGAAAGCGGTGGAGATCCTCCAGAAGCGGCTGGCAGTTGAAATACATTTGTTTTTGAGTCATAAGTTTTGAACAAGCTAAGTGTGGCTTCGGATCCAACTTCTGTCTTGATAGCTATTGGAACTCCTCGGGAGTTAAATGCCAGTTGCCGACACCGTTGCACTCGTAAATTGAGTTGTCCTCCATCGCCATTAAGTAAATCCAGTTATTTTCCACCAGGATTCGAATCTCTGAGCTGTGTCGTAGCACCTTGTCGATTCGCTCACGAGGAGCCTCGATGAAGACCTGCAGCCGCAGCGGTTCGTGCATCCACTTCTCACCGTCGTGAAGAGATTGGAGGGGAAGACCCGTTCTGAGATCCCCCCCATTTCCTTCCCAGACTCCAAACGCACCAACGACGTTGTGGAGCACTTTGTTGCCACTGCCGAAGAGCTGGTTGTTGACGGTGGATCCAAAGTATTGAAGGTTGATCCAACTCGCGACGATGACAGGCGCCGTTAGAATTAGTGCTAGAACTGAGGCATCCTGGTCGGCGAGCGAGTCGTATTCGTGTAAGAACACACGACCCTCCAGGTTGAGATGTTTGGTTCTGGACCGAGGGGCGGCGATAAAGGCGGCATTGCCGGCCAGACCCCATTCCGGACGAACTTCCGACCAGTCCGCGCTGCGCTGTTGCATCTCCTGTTCCAGTTGAGAATGGGCGTCAGCCGAATCAGTGACCAGTAGGGCGCGATTGCGCTCCTTACGCGCTGACTGTGAGGCAGACTTCAGCCAGCCTTCGATCTCGACGCGCTGCTGCTCCGTCAGAATCATTTCGCTGTCGTAAAGAAGGACCTCATCGGTCGTCGTATTGTGAAGCCCGCCAACAAAAACGCTGTCCTCCGGAATCAGGATGCCTCTCTCTTTCAATCCCTCGCGGACATCAGGATCATTCATCAAAGCGGCTGCGAAGCGGGCGTTTATGTCTCCCTTGTGTCCACCGCACGCACCGCAATCCAAGCTCGATCCGTAGGGATTGTTCTCGGTACTACTGCCGTGACCGCAGAGCAATACAACTTGCGCAAGCCGGTTTGTGTCCAGGCTGATGCCTTTCAGCGCGGCTGAGGCGAGTTCCACCCGCTCGAGCAATGGAATCGCCCAAGTCAGACTTTCTGCCTGGGGCAACTTTCTGGGGCCTTTCTTAAACTGCTGAAGCAAGCGGAATCCAAACCATGCTCCGCCCACCTCCACTGCTGAAAAGCACGCTGAAGCCGAATCGCAGAGGCGCTTCCATACAACGCCGGTGTGGCGGTCAAACCGGGTTAGCGATGAATCACCGTGCTTCGCAGCCACTTGATAACTCGGAGCGATGAGCACCGGACACCGTGCGGAGGATGAAACTTCGAGCGGCATCCCGAAGAATCCGGCGAAGCCTAGCGTTTCGATTCCCGGCGACTGAGTTTCCAGTGCCCGCCGATAGACCTCAGACCGAACATCGATGCAGAAAACTGCTTGGAGGGCCTTTCGGGACGAAGAAGGTCCTGGGGATGGGGCCTTTCGCAGTCTCGTTATCATTCCTGATCGGAAGGCATCCTCCAGCGCCAGTTGCGCGATATACTTCGACTCTGTAAAATCTGAGACCGTGGTCGCGCCGCTGATCTTGCATTGCCACGTCGTGTCCAAGGAGAACAAGGCCGCATCGTAGGCAAGCCGGATCGCCAGGAGTTGGCGGACAGTGTTGTAGCCGAGGCCTTGTCTATCCTGATACGCGGCATACGCGCTCCAACCGAATACAGTCATCAATTGCCGGTGCAGGAAGTCGTTCGTCAACTCCAATGGAACGTTGAGAACACCCAGGGCGTATTCGATTGAGTCATCTTCCGATTCCGGCAGTTCTCTCACGTACCGTCGAAAATCTGGAAGTCCCGACACTTCCGGGTTAGCGTCTAGCTCTGCCGCGCGCCTCCAAGCCTGATATAGGGGAAGGTCTTTCCAAGGCATCGCCCAAGAGCACTGCCCGTGGTCGAAGTAGGAGGAGCACCATTTGGAGACCTCATCCACTACAAACGCAGCCCAGTTTGTGGCGTGTGTGTGATCGAGCCAGTCGGCTACGGAGAGGATTCGCTCTCGACGAGTGCTCTCTTGTAATTGCTCTTCGAGCCATCGGACGGGATCGGTAGGTTGGACGACCCCTCCATACTGCTGCTTAAGCGCATTACTGATGTTCCAAGGGGAGATGGACCCATTTCGTAGCTTGTCCAGGTAGTATTCCGTGTCCATCAACATCGTTCCGTGACCGACACGCTCAATCAGACGAGCAGCTTGCTCGAAGGGCATTTCGACCAGCCCCAGAAAGGGATTGACGGCCACGAAGTTTTCAAGGGGCCAGAGTGGCGGAATCCGACTGCACGCCTCCTCCACCGCGTAGTCGGTCGTTTGTTCCTCAATCGAAATCAGGCCTAGAGCCATTTAGATCTCCTCCCGGAAAAGTCTTGCGGGCCAGAGTGAGGCCGTGATGCGATTCGCCAGTGTATTGACGTAGAAGCCGTTTCTGGCGTGAACGTACAGCATCTGTCCGAGCGAGGTCTGGCTGAGCCGTGGCAATTGCGTTTGAGCTACGGCGACTAGCAGTAGCAGGCAAGCGATCAAGATGCCAATCCAGTTCGCATTGCTTCTCATGGGCTTGACGACCAGTTGTGCAATTCCCTCCAAGCCGAAATAGATGAGGCTCAGACTCACACCCGAGATCAGGCCCAGCGGAACCTGCCATGGGCGGCCAACTATGCTCACCAGGCCCCACAGCATTTGAGCCAACGCGATAGAGAATATGAAGTTCAGTGCAGGTTGATCCAGAGGATCTACGCCTATTGCATGCGCAATGAAGAAATTGAGAGCAAAGGCGGCGAGAATGCAGGAGGCGACAGCCGTTAAATTGTTGGGACGGTCGGGCACCTCCCGCTTCGTTAACACGGCGCTACCGGAGGAGAGGAATGCGTAAGCCTTATACATAGAGTGAGCTACGAGGTGAACCAAGGCCAGGTGAAATGCTCCCAGTCCGCATTCGAGCATCATGAATCCCATCTGGGCCACGGTTGAGAAAGCGAGGCAGCGTTTGATGCTTGCCTGAGTCAACATCACGGTTGAGGCGAATAGTGCGGTGAATCCTCCTACGAGGCAGAGCGTCAGCATGGCGGAGTCAGAGAGGCTGATCAGTGGGCTTAAACGGATGACCGCAATCCCCCCGGCGTTGATAATCCCGGCGTGCATGAGGGCCGACACTGGAGTGGGGGTTTCCATGGTGTCGGGCAACCAACTGTGAAAGGGGAACTGAGCCGATTTCAGAAGGGCCGCGAATACGAGCAACCAACAAATCCAACTGAGAGAACCTGGAATGTTTTCAGGGCCGGCAACTTGCAAACGTTCAGCGGCGGCGAACATGTTCTGAAAATCCCAGGTGCCGAGTTCCTGGTGAGTCAACACCAGAGCCGCGATGAGCGCCGCATCGCCAAGGCGGCTGATCATGAACTTCTTTCGAGCCGCGAGCAGAGCGCCCGGGCGGTCTTTGTAGAACTGGAGCAATTGGTGCAGGCTAAGACTGATTCCGCACCAGGCGATGGCGAAGTGCAGCAGGTTTCCCGACAGAATCAGGGCAAAGACGAAGGTGCTGGTCAGCGAGAGCCAGAACATGAAGCGCGGCTGTCCCGGATCCCCCATCATGTACCTCTCGGAATAGCGGCTGACGATGCCGAACAGGAAGGTACTGAGGATCAAGAGGACGCTCGTGAGCCGGTCAAAGAAGCCGATTCCAGCCAGCGCGGACAGAAAGCAGAGGGCCGCAAACCACTGCGCCCCAATCGCTGCCCGTCGTCCGGCCGCCTGTGCGGTTGCGTCGTGAGATCTCATACACTACGCAGGATAGGACAAGCGGCACGGTTCTTTCCAATAGATGTTTTATAACGTATCGTTCTATCTGCTATATCTAAAGAAAACGTATGCTCATGAACTATCACCATCTGCGGTACTTTTGGGCGATTGCGCACGAAGGTAATCTCACTAAGGCGGCAAGCAGGATGAATGTCGCGCAATCCGCGCTCAGCATTCAGCTTCGCCATCTGGAGGAAGCACTGGGGCAACCTCTATTCGTTCGCAAGAATCGCCAACTGGTGCTGACTGAGGCTGGCCAGATGGCCTTGCCGTATGCCGACTCGATTTTCCGATCGGGAGAAGAACTCGTCGACGCGCTGAAGCATCGTTCGCGGCCGTCGCGCCAAGTATTGAGAGTTGGGGCTGTGGCGACTCTCTCAAGGAATTTTCAGTGGGAGTTTGTGAAGCCACTTCGGAACAGGAGAGACGTTGAACTGGTGCTTCGATCGGGTGGCCTACGGGACCTTATGTTGCAACTCCGCAATCATGAGGTGGACGTGGTGCTCTCGAATCACGCACTCCGCCGGGACGCCGAAACGGATCACTACAGTCATCTGCTTGCCGAGCAGGAAGTGAGCTTGGTGGGTCCGCCGACGCGAGGGAAACGACATTTCCAGTTTCCCGAAGATTGCCGGCGGACGCCTATGATTCTGCCAACCCTGGAAAGCGACATACGCACCGGGTTCGACCTCATACTTCATCAAGCTGGAGTTCGCCCAATCATCGCAGCGGAAGTCGACGACATGGCCATGTTGCGTGTCATGGCGCTTCGCACAAAGGCCATTACGCTGGTGCCGCGAGTTGTAGTGAAAGACGAATTGCGAGCTGGGTCGCTTGTCGAGCGCCACCGGCTCTCCTCCTTAAAGGAGAGATTCTTCGCCATTACACCTAGCCGTGCATTCCCCAACCTCCTCGTCAAGGAGTTGCTCACGCATGCCAACCGGAACGGTTGAAGCGAGCCAGGAGGTTATTTCTACTTTGTTCTTTGCAGGCAGGTTTGTGAAACTCTCTGCATGAGTGGTTCCCTGGCTTCTATCGCCCGTCGCGATATTTGGAGTGGGCTGGCTCTTGCAGGCTACTCTTGGCCACATTCCTCGACGGCGGGATTTCGTCACTCATTACGACTCCCGCTATCCCCAGTTGGTACTCGACTATTTCCAAGCCAGGCTTCACTCCTCCAGCCGGGATCTTCGCGCCGGTCTGGACTCTGCTGTATTCGCTTACGGCGATTGCAGCCTGGCTGGTTTGGAGGCGTCCACGATCAAACAGGCGCTCCGTGGCGCTATGTTATTTGGGTCTAACTGGCGTTCAACTTTGCTTGGAGCCCGATTTTCTTTTGCCAACAGATGCGGCGCTGAAGAACATGCAAGCAAGTCGGAGGTCGGATCGCTGCCAGCTCACGAAAGTGGGGCACCCGGAATTAGGAGTATTTTCAGGGCGGCATAGCGAGCCGGATACGGTTCCCACGCAGGGCTGAGCTCCACGAAGGAGGAAAATGCGGAGTTTCATGGCGACGACAACGTTCTGTTGCGCAGTGGCGTTGAGGGTTGCAGCCCTTCAGGCAGCCGAACTGCCGGGGACCAGCATGCCGGATGTGGTCACCATCTCTGGGAAGACGCTCCGGCTGAACGGCGAGGGCGTACTCAAGAAGTTTTTTTTCTTCAAAGTCTATTCGGTAGGCCTCTACCTACAAAACCCGACGCAGGACGCCCAGGCGGCAATTACGACAGACGAGGCGAAGCGCATTGTCATTGAGATGCTGCGCGATGTCAGCCGCCAAGATTTTGTTGATGCTCTAGAGAGGGGCATGAAGCGCAACTCCCCACAAGCGATGCCGGCGTTGCGCGCGCGGCTCGATCGCTTGAAAGATGTCCTCCCCGCTCTCAAAAAGGGGAATGTCCTGGACTTTACGTACCTGCCAGGCGCTGGCACTCTGCTGCGCGGCCAAGTTCGGGAAATTACGATTCCCGGCAAAGACTTTGCGGACGCTCTATTCTCGGTATGGCTCGGTTCGAAGCCAGTCGGTGACGGCCTGAAGCGCGAGTTGCTGCGCGGTGACGCGGCGACCAAGACAGAAAAGTGATTGCTAGTGATCCGAGGAGCCCGGGCAGGCACTACCGCCGGTTTGTTCATCGGGTATCTCTGAATTCTTGCAGACACCTGTGGACCGCGTGGCCATATTGCCTTCCCTAGGATTTGCGCTCTTTCCAGTCTCTTTTTCAGTTCGGCGAGTATGCGCAGACGGCTTTGCTCATACTTGCCGATCCAGCGCTCGGCGATCTAGAGTATGGGAACTGGATTGAGGAAGTGGAACTTCTCGCGGCCGCGCCAGAGCGGGACCACAAGCGATGCTTGTTCGAGCAGTAACAAGTGCTTGGCGACAGCCTGGCGAGTCATTTTCGGGTGCGTGCACAGTTGTCCCAGGGGTTGCCCGTTGTCGGCGTGAAGCCTGTCGAGCTGGTTGCATGTAAATGCAGAAATTGTGAACTGTACAGCTACGCGCCCTTCGAAACTATCATTCAGGTTCGGCGTTCAGGTTCGGACAAGTTGGCCGATGCGAAGGCTGCGAGCCCGGTTCGAATCTCGTCCCTGACGCGGCGGAAGGCGGCCTGTCGCTCTTCGGTTGAGCCATGGGTTGCGGCGGGATCTTCAAAATTGCGATGGATACGATTGCCGTGGCCAGGAAAAATGGGGCAGATCTCCCTGGCGTTGTCGCAGACGGTGAGGACGTAATCGAAGTTTTGGTGCTTGAATTCATCGACGAGCTTGGAGCGATGGCCGGAGATGTCGATTCCAATTTCGTTCATTACCGCTATCGCTTCGGGGCGGACCAAGGTGGCACTGGCGCCGGCGCTTTCGACCTCGAGCTGGTCTCCGTGGTCGTGACGGGCCAACCCTTCGGCCATTTGCGATCGCGCGGAGTTGGCGGTGCAGAGGATGAGTAGGCGCTTCTTTTTCATGTTGTTTCCTTTAGGAATTCAGGCATGCCTGGGGAACCAGTGGCGGGTCCGATTGCAGAAAGCGCAAACTGTCAGCATCACTGGCACTTCCACCAGGACGCCGACGACAGTAGCGAGGGCAGCGCCAGATTCTGGACCGAACAGAGCGATTGCTGTTGCGACGGCCAGTTCGAAGAAATTCGAAGCGCCAATGAGTGCGCCGGGAGCGGCGATGCTGTATTCGGCGCCGATCATGCGCATTAAGCCGTAGGTGAGACTGGCGTTGAAATAGACCTGAAGCAAAATTGGCACCGCGATCAGGGCAACGTGGAGAGGTTTTCCGGTGATGTTGTCCGCCTGGAATGCGAAGATGAACGTCAGGGTTGCCAGCAGCGCCGTTATGGTTAGGGGGGCGAGGCTGGGGAGCAATTGCTGTTCCAACCATTCGATGCCACGGGTTCGGATCAGGAAGACCCGGAGAAGCGTGCCCATGACCAGAGGCACGACGATGAAGACTGCTACGGACACGATCAGCACCTGGAACGGGACGGTCAAATTCGAGGCCCCGCTGACCAGAAATTGAACGATGGGCACGAAAAGGAAAAGCATTATCAAATCGTTGATGGAGACCTGAACCAGTGTGTAGGCCGGGTCTCCATCGGTGAGATGGCTCCAGACAAAGACCATGGCGGTGCAGGGTGCGGCTGCGAGGATGATGCAACCGGCGATGTACTGGTCGGCGTCGGTGGGATTGAGAAGGTCGGCGAAGACAACTTTGAAGAAGAACAAGGCGAGGGCAGCCATTGAGAATGGCTTGACGATCCAGTTCACGAACAAGGTGACGATCAGGCCTCCCGGCCGGCGTCCTACACCACGGATGGATCCGAAGTTGACCTTCATCATCATCGGCGTGATCATGAGCCAGATGAGGACAGCGATCGGCCCGTTTACCTGACTGCCTTCGCCAAATTCCAGGCTTCTGATTCCCGCTGTGAGGGCAGGCCATAGCTTGCCTATGAATACGCCCGCGACCATGCACAGGGCGACCCAAAGCGTGAGGTAGCGCTCGAAGTAGCCGAGGCGCTTTGAGGCGTGAGCATTTCTAAGCCCAGTTGCGTTGGACATTGCTATGCCTGGCGGGGCCGCAATTGCTTTTGGTAGAGCTCGGTGAACTTCTTTCGAATGTCGTCGCGGACCTTGCGGAAGACGGCCAGCTTTTCGTCATCCGTACCGGTTGCTTTGGCTGGATCAGGAAAACCGATGTGGAGCCGTTTGCCGACTTTGCCGCGAAAGTTGGGACAGTTCTTGTCGGCGTCATCGCAGACGGTGACGATGTAGTCGAAGGAGTCGCCGATGAACTCGCTTACGCTTTTGGGCTTGCCGGCGGAGATGTCGATGCCGACTTCTTTCATCGCTTTGACGGCAAAGGGATTGATGCGGGCGGCGGGCTGGGTTCCGGCGGAGTAGACGTCGAGGGCTGGGTCGAATGAGCGCAGGAACCCTTCGGTCATCTGGGAGCGGGCGCTATTGCCCGTGCAGAGAATGAGAATGCGGGTCTTTGGGGCAGTAGAGCTGCCCTGGGACTGGCCCGCGGAATTCGTGATTGCGAAGGCGATGAGTAGATTGACGATGAGGCGCATATTGATCTGGATCCTGGGTTGTTAGCTGCAGCAGCCGGGGGCGCAGCAGGGCTTTGTTGCGGGTTTAGTGGCGCGCACGAAGGCGCTGAAGAACTTGCCGTCGACCTGGGGGGCGATGGCATCGACATCGATTCCCTGACCGCTTAGAAAGGCGCGGGCATCTTCGAGGTTGTAGACGCGGGTGGGTTCGAGTTCGACATCGGTGAAGCCAGCGGCGGTGAGGCGGGCGAGGTAGTCGTTCTCCTCGAGGGCTCCGGCAATGCAGCCGACCCAGAGCAGGACCTTGGCCCGGATCTCCGGCAGCATCTCGCCTCTGGTGACGACGTCGGAAACTGCGAAGCGGCCACCGGGCTTGAGCACGCGGAAGGCTTCTTTGAGGACCTTGTCTTTATCGGCAGACAGGTTGATTACGCAATTGGAGATGATGACGTCGACGGTGTTGTCGGGTAGCGGGATGCTTTCGATTTCGCCCTTGAGGAACTCGACGTTTTCGATGCCGGACTTCTTTTGATTTTCACGCGCCAAGGCGAGCATCTCGTCGGTCATGTCGAGGCCGAAGGCCTTGCCGGTCGGCCCGACGCGCCTGGCGGAAAGGAGCACGTCGATACCGCCGCCGGAACCGAGGTCGAGGACGACCTCACCCGGCTTGAGTTGAGCGAGGGCGGTGGGATTGCCGCAACCGAGGGAGGCGAGGATGGCTTCCTGGGGGAGGCCCTGCTTTTGCTTCTCGTCGTAGAGGTTGGAGGTGATGGGATCGACATCGGTACCGCAGGCTGAAGAGGCTCCGCAGCAGGAGCTACCGCCGGTTGTTACGCGGAGGGCAGCCTGGCCGTATCTTTCCTTGACGATTTCTTTGATGTTGGATGTGGTGGCGTTCATGGGGTTCTCCTATTTGCAAAGGGTGATGATTTTTTCGGGCGCGATGGCCTGGTTGCGGGTGCAGCATTCGGCGTAGAGGAAGCCGAGGAGCTCCTGGAGGGTGTCGGTGTTGGCGGAGTACCAGAGATAGGTGCTCTCGCGGCGGACGCCGACTAGGCCTTCATTTTTCAGTTTTTCGAGGTGATGAGAGAGGGTTGAGCCCGGGATGCCGAGTTCGCCGCCGATTTCACCCACGGTGAGGCCTTCTGGATGGGCTGAGAGCAGGAGGCGCAGGATGCGCAACCGGGCTTCGGTTCCCATGGCGGAGAACATGTCGGCGTAGCGGGCGACCTGATCTTCGGATGATTGCTTTGGCATTGGGTGTGCTTTCTGGTGGGCTTGGATTCGAGCGCCGGGCCTGTAGTTTCTATAATTCGATAATAACAGAAATATAGAAGGTCTTCAAGTGGATTTTTTAGATGGTTTATAAGGGAGGTGAAAACGGAATTGCTTCTTCAAACGATGTCCTCGTTGGAATTACGGGTAGGAAACTTGGAGTTTGTTCCATTGCGGGTTGGTGTATGCGGTGCTGGGACAGGATGAAGAGGCCGTGAATTGTGTCGAGCGGGCTGTTAAGGATGGTTGGATGGGGGTGCGCCACTTCTGATGACTGCCTGATTGACCGACCAGCACAAATGCGTGCGCCTTCAGTATCCTGGCAGCTTGATCAGCGGTCAGCCTCGGGGTACATCGCTCACCCAATCGTGACCTCAGAAAGCTTCGCCGTATCTGGCAAAGTGATCTCGACTGGTGCCAGGTCGAGCCGGATCGCCTCTTCGATGTTGACTCGGGCCTCGTCCTCCGTCACGCCTGCCGAGGCACATCCGGGCAACTCGGGACAGACGGATGAGTAGCTGTCGGTGTCCGGGTTAAACTCCAGCACAACGCGAAACTTCATGCTTCAATTCTATGCCTGACGGTTCTTTTCATCAGGCTTGTAGGGATTGGGCGGGCGTTTTGGCGCTCTTCGCGGCGAAGTCCAGGACGGTCTGGATTTGATCACGCGTCACGTGGGAATTCTCGAGGATCTCTTCCCATGGGCGAGTCCTTCAGATTCTCAAAATCCCCACAAGGCGGCTCGCACTTCAGTCGGCGAAAAACCTTTGGCGGAGTTCGGATTCCGCAAGAAAACGGCATGCCTGCCGGAAGATCGCGTGAAGGGTACCGCGGTCGATTTCCTTGTGATTTGGGATGGTGAGTGTTTGAGTTCGGCCCTGCCCGGTGATTCGACGAACCTTGATATGGCTGTCCCGTTGAGAAAACGGCTGGAAATCAAACTCGGCTAATATCCCCAGTACTTCGCTTCCAGACAGGGTCCGCAGCTTCGGCATCAGGACACAGCTTCGAGTTCCATGGTTGCCAGCACAGTGGGATTGCTGGCAATTCCTAACGAAGCTAGATCCTCGCCCTCCAAGTGAAGGCCAATTGCCTCGCGGATATTGTCGAATAATTCATCGAGCGTTGGGGCCTAGTTGACCACTGGCAGATCAAGGCACTCGGCCACGAATTGGCGATCCCCTCTGCTGACCCGCACTTGAATCGTTTTCTTCATTCTTGTTCCCAACTTCTTTATTATGGACCAACCGCGCAGCGATACACCCTGGGATTCCTTCGGGATTGTGGAAGACGATCGAGCGTCCCGCCGATAAGCCTGAGTTTGACGCCAAGCGATACAATGCGGGCATCATGTCTTGCCATCACCCTTTGTTCTCCATGCTGTTTGCCTTTTTGATCGCTGCCGGATTGCTTACGGCGCAGGTGAAGCGAACGGAAGTTACCAACGCTACTACCGCTGCTGCTGACGGAAAGCCGTTGACGCCGGATATGGCGGATTCGGTTGCAGTATCTGCGCCGATTACCCGAACTGTCACGATTCGATTTCGCAACCAGGCCGATCTGCTGGTGGGGCTTGAGAAGCATGTTGCGGCGGAGAAGATTCGCAACGCTGTGATTCTGACAGGGATTGGGTCGGCGATTGCGACTCATTATCATGTGGTGTCGAATCGCAGTTTTCCTTCGAAGAATGTGTTTCTAGATAACCCTACTGACGCTGCCGATATTACGAATATCAATGGTTACGTGCTAAATGGGCGAATCCATGCTCACATACAGTTTGCGAATGAGCACCATGCTTTTGGCGGTCATCTGGAGAAGGGCACCAAGGTGTTCACGTTTGCGATTGTGACACTTGGGGTGCTGCCGGATTCGGTGGATATGTCGCGGTTTGACGATAAGAGCTGGCGGTAGATCGACGCGGTGGTTGCGCGCCTAGAGCCGGGATCGCCGTTAGTGGGTCAGGCGACGGAAAGCGCATTGGCTGAAACGAAGAGATTGCGTTCGCGAAAGGCTGCGGGGCTTTCAGTCAGGAGCACTGCGCGGAGATGGCGACTGGGGGATGCGAACCAAGGCTCGCGGAGAATGCGCTCAGGCTCTCGTGTCCATTTTGGAGAGGTCGACCCGAGTGCACTCGATAGTGCGACTGCTACGGCTGCGAGATATGCGTCCTGCACTTTGAGCGAGGGGTTCAGATCCTGCAGCAAGATTGGTTTCTCTTCGAGCATGGAAGTGTGGCCACGGAAGTTGAATTCATGGAGGAAATCTGCAAGTTCGAACTCGAAGGAGTTGCCAACTAATGCGCGACTCGCGACTTCTGCCAGTGAAGTTGGACGTGGATTCATTTGGAGTTGATTTCCTCGAGGATCTCGTCCACCAGGTAGAGTGAGCGAGGCAGGAGTTTGGATGGATCGTAGTACCTGCTTACGATTGTCATCACCTCGTCTGAAGTCTTCAAGTCCAAAAGCCGGATGAGAAATGCAATATCGTTGGCATCCCCGTGGCCAGGCGAAATTGCGACTCGCGAGGCCAAGACTTTCATTGCAAGCGTGTATTCGGGAGTTGGCGCGAGAACGCGAAGGTTCGGCAAATCGAGGACTGCGATGGGCTCAAATTCACCTGAAGGGGAAAGAAAGCCCTTGGCTGCGTCGTTCAACCAATCTGCGGGAAGATTCAATTGAGCTGCAACTCGCGATGCTGCTGACCGGACTGCCTCGGTTGGCTCAAAAATGGCATCCACGTCTTTTGTCGAAAGCCTGGCGTTGAAGGCCAAGACCATCGCTGTACCGCCTACCAAATTGAGCTCTCCAATCACTGTCTGCTTAGACAACTCCGTCGAGAGTTGGGTCAAGGCCGAGATGATGGTTTCTCGCGAGAGCATTGGGTCACTTCAGTTTATGCTGGGCGTTGTCGTTAGAGATTCGTAGATCGCTTTTTGCTTGAGGCCGATTGCGGTCCAACTGTAGCGGGATTCGGCGGTTTGGCGGGCTTGTCGTTCTAGCTGCTGGCGGAGAGGGGCGTTCTGTTGGAGGTTGGCGATTGCGTTTGCGAAGTCTTCTGGAGTGGTGGCTAAAAGGAAGTCTTTGCCGGGTTCGACGTTGAGTCCGTTGACGCCGCCGGGGGTGGCAATGATGGCTTTGCCGCAGGCCATGGCTTCCATGATCTTGATGTTGGTGCCGGCGCTGGCGAGGAGCGGGGCGATTACGATCTCCGCTTTTTCATAGGCTGGTCGGACGTCAGAGACGAAGGCTTCGAGTTCAATGCCCGGTTGATCGAGATTGACTTCAACGCGGTCTTTGTAAAAGCCGGTGTAGTAGGCGGGGTCGCGGCCGGCGATGATGTGGAGCCTGGTGTCTTTGAGTTGCGGCCAGACTTCTTTTAGGAACCAGGCTAGCGCCATCAGGTTTGGCAGGTGGGCGAGGCTGCCGATGAACAGGAGGCGGTTTTTCTCCGGGGTAGCGGGGCTGGGGTTGAAGCGGTCGAGGTCGGCTCCGTTCTCGATTACTTCGACGCGGCCGGCGGGTTGGACGGTGGCTTTGTCTTTGTCGGACATGACAGCTACGCAATCGACTGCACGCCAGGCGTCGCGCTCGAAGCGATTCCATTTATCAAGTTCGAGGCGGAGGTCGAAGTCGTCCTTTTCTTTGAGGAGTTGGGCGTAGAGGTCGAGGGTGATGTCGTGCTCGACGAGGATGGTTTTGGCGGGCCTTGCGGCCTGGGCGTATTGGGCCATCTGGGTGAACTCGAGCTGCGCGATTTGGGGTTGCCACTTGCGATTGACCCATTGAATGGCTGCCTCGAAGCTCGGGCTTTTGAAGTCGTCGACGGCCTTGGGGTCGGGGGTGGAGCGGCGGTAGTGTGTGCCTTCTCGCTTCACCTCGATGATTTCGGCGCAGAGGCTGGCGAGTTCTGGCGCCGGAGTTATGAAGTCATCGACGAAGCTGAGCAGGATGAGCGAATAGTCTTTGGCCGCCTCGCGCATGAGGTTGTACATGCGGACAGCGCCGCCGTGGGAGAGCGGGAAGGGGAGGTAGCAGGTGGCGATCAGGAGGCGGGGATTGTCGGTGGTGGTTTGGCCAGGGAAGCAGGCCATGTCGCCAGAGCCGAGGGCCAGGATTTCGGATTCGGGGAATTTGGGTACTGCGGGGCGGTCCCAATCGAAGTAGGGTTTGTCGAAGGCGGCGTAGCGGAGGGCGTACATCGCGATGGGGGCGGGTTCGGGAACAGCGGCAAGCAGGTTGGACCGATTGACGGCGCGTTGCCAGAGGTCGTTGAAGACGGCTGGGGTTGCGACGCTCGAAAGGATCCAGCGCAGGTAATTTTGCTCGATGGCGAGCTCGATTGAAGAGGCGGCGATGAAGCGGGCGGTCGTTGAGCGGTGGTAATGGATGAGTTTGGCGTCGGAGACGAAGACCGTCGGCCAGCCTTGTTGCCAGCCGCGCCAGCCGGCATCGAGGTCTTCGACATAAGCAGGACGGAAGGCTTCCTTGAAGCAGCCGATGGTCAGGAGTTTGGCCGTGTCGTAGAGGGAGCAGCCGCCGGAGCCGTAGAGAACGGGCGAGTAGTTTTCGCCTTCGACAGGGAGGTCGCAGCGGAGGGGGAAGTCACGGAGGCCGGTGGGTTTGTAGTTAGCCTTTCCGGTTTCCTCGCGGCGCTTGCCGACAGGGAATTCGATTTCGGCTGTGGCGCAGAACAGGCTGGGGATCTTGTGGAAGGCCTGGTCGAGGGCCTCGAAGAAGCCGGGCCTGAGGACCATGTCGTTGTTGAGCAGGCACGTATGGGTTGTGCGTGAGGCGCGGATGCCGAGGTTGACCGCGGCGGCGAAGGATAGAGGGTGGTCTACGGAGATGATCTGGATGAAGTCGCTTGCCAGTTGGCTTGTTGTGTCGGAGGAGCCATTGTCGACAATAATGACTTTCGTGACGAGACCGGGAGTAATGCCGGGCAGGAGAGTGTCGAGGAGCTGGCGGCCATCGCGGGAGGGGATCACCACGGTTATGCCGGGAGCAAGGGTGGGGATGGGCTCAGAGCGGAGTGGCGCGGTGGACAGAGCTTTGCGGCGGCGCGCGAGGCGGTACAACACGGACCGTTCCCAGCCGAGAGGGTGTTTGCAGCGCCAGAGGATGGTGTAGAGCTTGCCGCCGGGGCGAGTCTGCTGACGGATCAAATTTTTGGCGCGCCAGAGGGCATGGCGGATCATCTGCGGAATGCCGCGCGGATGGAAGGGGAAGTGCCCGTAGTTTTCGTTAAAGAAGAAAACTTTGGTTGGCGCGAAGCGGATGGCAGCGAAGCGCATGTTCCAGTAGGGAACGCTTGGCTGCACCAGGATGCAGTTGAAGCGGACGCGGGCGGCGCCAATGTGCCAGCGGATTCGGCTCAGGTTGGTTTCGAGGTCTTCGAGCGGGTGCCAGGAGATCCACTTGCAGTTGGGGTTTTCCGGCTTGAACTCAGCAATCAGGTAGACCGGCAGCGAGACACCACCAAGGGCCTGCACTTCGTCGACGAAGTGATCGATCAGGTCCTGCGTACAACTGGCAAAGGCGAGTTTGATCTCAGATGAGTTTACGCCAGTCGGCAATTGTGGGTCCGTTCTTGGCCGCGTAAGTCAGGGCCTGCAGGCAGAAGACAGTCGATACAGGATTTACGTGGGGCGTGAGTTCGCCGTCGCGGCGCGCGAAGCCGAAGCCGCCATCCAGGGTCGGATCTTGGGAATCGTATTGAAATGATTCGATGCGGATGAGCTCGCCTTCGTTCGGCTTGCCGCCTGCGAGAAGTTTTATCCGCAGAAGTTGTGCGCAGACGTCGCTGCGCAGGAATTGTGGCGCCAGTTGTTCGCGAAGTTTTTCGCCATGAGCGAGGGCGGAGCGGAGCAAGTATTGAATGGGTTCGCGATCACTGACAGCCTGGAGGCCTTCGAGGAAGTAGGCCCAGGCGTGCAGGCGATCCATTTTTTTCAACTCTTCGGTTTCGTTGTCGAGGGTTTCAGAGTAGTGTTCGAGTGCGAAATGGAGGACGCGATCATAGAGATCGAGGAAGTGGTGATTGTCGAGGGTTTCGCCCAGGTCGCGCCAGGCGAGAGCGGCCTTGAGTTGGAATGCACCCGGCGTTTTGCTCCACCAGATGGCGTAGTCCTCCGGACTTTTGCACGGAAGCAGGACAATGGGGTGGAAGCCTTTGATGGACTGGAAATCGCGCTCCATGGCTGTGCCGATATCGCGAGCGCGGCTGAGGTAAACTTCGTCGCCAGTGAGGCGGTGGAGCCAAAGCAGACTGCGCGCGATGATTCCGCAATCGAAGAAATAGCTGTAGCGGGCGCCCTGGTGGATTTCAAAAGGCATGGAGCTGGATTGAGCGTCCCAGGCCTTGTGGGTCAGGAAGTCGCCGGAAAGGCGGGCGGCTGAGAGGTACTGCTCATCGCCGGTCTCTTCGAACAGATGGCAGAGGCCAGAGACTGCATAGCCGGTGATTTCGGTAGAGGAAGGGAGATTCTGCCCGGAGTTGGTGAGGCGGTAGCGGGAGACTCCTCCGTCGGGAGCCTGGATTCCTGAATTCAGGAGCCAATTTCCGGCGCGGAGGGCCGGGTTGAGTTCGTAGGGAGGCAACCCAAGATTATACTTTGGTCAGCGATGTTGCAGTTTGCGAAAATCTTCGCGGTGTGGTTTTGGGTCACAGGTGGGCTGGAGGGGCAACTGCGGACTTCGGTTCCGCTGGGGATTGTGGAGGGCAGACTGATCGCTGTTGTGGGTCAAAAGCTGGAGTTGACGCTGGAGGATGGGAAAGAGTTGACATGCAGCGTAGATGGACGGACCTACATTGATCGGGCCAGGGAGAGGCTTTACGTTAAAGACCTGAAAGCAGGAGACTTTCTGGAACTGGTAACGGAGCGGCAGGGCATTGGTGGGCTGTGTTTTGCAAGGATGATTCATGTGGTTGGCCTGGAGAAGCGGTTTCCTGGGAGGGGCATGGTGGGGACTGTGAAGCGGTCGACGGAGAGTTTTGCGCCGCGCGGAAGCCTAACTGTCACGGGAATGGTGCGGGAGTTGCAGACTACTTTTCTTGAGATCAAGACCAGACAAGATGGAACGATGCGGTTTCGTGTGCGGCCTGATACGGCATTTGTGCGGGACGGCGTGGAAGTGGGGCCGGCTGAAATTGAGAGGACGCAGCCGGTATTTTTACGGGCGGGCTACGATTTCTATGGAGAGCTTGAAGTTTACCAAGTGGCCTGGGGCGCTATCGTGCAACCGGAAAAGCGACTTCCACGTCCCTAGTACAAACGGCTATACTGAAGGTTTAGTCTCACCTGATCCAATCTTAGGAAAAATGTTGATTTACCAGCTTCTAGCAAGCCTGTGTGTATTTGCGTGTCTGGGCTCGGCCCAAGACTTTTACACCGGCCAGGCAGCCCGCCTGATCATTGGGCAAAAGAGTTTTACGGACCAATATCCGGGTAACAGCGACCAGCAATTGGGCGCCGTTGGTGGCGTCGCCTATGCGGGGAACCGGCTGTTTGTCGCTGACTCCAGCAGGATTGGCGCGTCGCCAGCAAATCACCGCGTATTGATTTTCGACAACGTTTCGAGCTTTGTTCCGCGGCCGGACGATACACCGCTGCAGGGCCCGCGTTGTCCAGCTTGCGTGGGCAAGGCGAGTGTGGTGCTGGGGCAACCAAATTTTGAAGTTACCGCGGAGAACATGTTCCCATCCAAGGTTGCGAGCACGACCATGAGACTGGCAACTGCGGTGGCTTCTGACGGGCAGGTGCTGGTGGTAGCCGATACTGATTTCAACCGGGTGCTGATCTGGCGGAATTTGCCGACTTCGAATGGACAACCGGCTGATGTAGTGCTTGGGCAGGAAGCACTCGACAAATTGCGTCCTATTGCCACTGACAACAAATCTTTGCGCGGTCCGCAGGGAGTCTGGTTGCAGGATGGACGATTGTTTGTCGCCGATACTCAGAATCACAGGGTGTTGATTTGGAACCGGATTCCGACTTCGAACAATCAGGCAGCGGATGTGGTGGTGGGGCAGCCGAATTTCACGACCATACCGCAGGTGGATATTTCACGCGCCACTGTGGATCCGAAGAACAATAATCTTTTGAACCCTGTTTCGGTGACCAGCGATGGACGTCGATTGTTTATTTCCGATCTTGGGCACAACCGGGTGATGGTGTGGAATTCGATTCCGACTTCGAACGGGGCGGCTGCTGATCTAGTGTTAGGGCAGCCTGATTTCACCAGCGCTGTGGCGAATTATACAACTAGGCTTTGTGAATCGAACGGGACTGATGCCGCCAACAATCCGACTTTTCCTGGTCGCTGCGGGGCGACGATGAACTTTCCTCGATTTGCATTGAGCGATGGCCAGAAACTGTTTGTCGCCGATGGCGGGAACGACCGCGTGATGGTTTACAACACGCTCCCTACAACGAATGGGGCGAAGGCCGATGCCGTGCTGGGGCAGCGTTCGGACTCTTTGAATCTGACGAGCGACGCTGCGTTTCCGAACTTTGTTTCGGCTGCGGATGTGGTGAGAACGCCTACGTCACTAGCGTGGGATGGCACGAACCTCTATATTGCCGATCCATATAACCACCGGGTGCTGGTTTATACGGCTGCGGCGCGGTTGATTCGGGACACGGGGGTGCGCAATGCAGCGAGCCGTGAGATTTTTGCGGTCGGTTCGGTAAATTTTGGCGGGATAGCCACAGAAGCCGAAAAGATTACGCTGAGGATCAACTACGACGATAAGGATAAAGAGAACACAAGCTACGAATACACGTTTCCGAAGGACGGAACGATTCCTGGCGCGATTCTTGCGCTAGCGAACGACATCAACACACGCAACGGCGGTAACAAGAATGTGCTGGCGACACCAGTACTTCGCAATCAATTCTTTGTGCTATTGCTGACGGCGAGAACTTCGGGTGAGCCCGGCAACCAGGTAGCAATTGCGGCTGAGATTGCACCGGCAAAAGCAGGCGAGGCGGCCAAGGGACTGGTGACCGCAGCAGGCGCCAACCTGGCCGGTGGGCAGGATGCGGCGCAAATTGCGGCTGGCACGATCGTTGTCATTCTCGGCAACAACTTTACGGATCGCACTGAGTCCATTCCGATGGATTCGAAGATCTGGCCGCGAGGCCTGGCGGGAGTGGAAGTGTTCTTCGATGGAATTTCATCGCCGATTCAGAGTGTTTCCCCGACGCAAATCATTGCGCAAATACCGATTGAGTTGAGGGATACAACGGGCGCAAACGCCTGGGTGCGTTCGATCAAGTCTGACGGTACGGTGGTCCATAGCGCACCGGTTGGGGTTCCGATTATTCTGCAGAACCCTGGAATCTTTGCTGAAGAGGGCACAGATCCACGTCCTGGGATCATTACTCACTATTCGAGCTCGGCAACGGCGACGATTTCGATTGACGGTACGGCTAAGAAGGATGACGAAGCCACCATCAACATTAATGGCCGCGCTTACAAATACAAGGTCTTAGAGGCGGAAGTGAATGCTGAAGACCCTTCGCAGGCAAACTTCATATTGAAGCAGAAGTTGATCGATCTGATTAATAGCGGAAGCGGTGATCCTGAAGTGGAAGCATTCCCGAGCGGATTCTATACCCGCATCCGATTGCGGTCGCGCAAGCTCGGTCCGGACGGGAATGGGACACCCATAGAGGTGAAGACGAGTGCTGATTCCGGCGTGATTCTGACTGCTTTCAACAGCGAGCTTTGCTGCGCTAATGTGGCGGGAGCGCGTGTGAATGAAGAGAATCCGGCTGTGCCTGGGGAGACCATCGTGGTGCTAGCCACGGGGCTTGGCGATATTTTCCCGGAGGCTGCTAACAACTCTGTATTTACAGGGTTCGATTACAACGGGCCTGAGTTGAATGAGCCGCGGGAGTTTGTATCGTCGATTGCTGGTGGCAAGACTGCGAACGTGCTTTTTGCCGGCTTGCGAGTTGGATTGATTGGCGTTTACGAAGTGCACCTGGAACTGAACACTGATATTGACACCGATCCCCGTGTGCAATTGACGATTGCGCAGAGTTTTCAGGTGAGCAATATTGTAACGTTCCCTCTGAAGAACGCGAAGAAAGACGCCGGAATCCAGTAGTCACATTTCGTGAGGTTTGAGCCTGAGGCCGCGGAGGACATCCTTCGCGGCCTCGACTATTTCAGGCAGGACGTAGAAGAAAGCGCCGGTTCGCTCGGAGCGGAAGATCAGCCCGCCTGAATAGGTGTCGAGTTCGACGGCGTAGTCGATGCCGGCCGCAGTGAGGGCTTCTTCGAGGGGGAGGGCTTCACTCAGCTTTTTTGCTATGTAGACGAGGTCGAGTTCGGCTTCGCCGAAGAATTCAGGTTCCTGGCGCACGGGATTAGGACATGCGGGCGAATACGGCGTCTTTTGTGCCTGGGCCCTTGGAATCGTACCAGGCCAGATAATCTTCTCCAATGGTTTCGAGGTTGCGGTACATTTGGGGGTTCTTGTTGGCCTCTCGCATTGCGCTGAGGACCGGGCGGAGGCGTATGTAGGTGAGCAGGAGTTCTCCGCCGGACTGGAAGTAGAGCTCCTTGTTGAGGACTCCGCTGGTGATGAAGCTGGCGATCATCTCGAAATAGGTCGAGGCCTGGCGCATGTACGCGTGTTCAGTAGTGCCTGGCGCGGCGAGCTTGTTGACGTCCTCCATGGACTTCGGTTTGAAATTGCTGGCAAACCAGGAGCGTGCGGCACGCATTTTTTCCTCACGGCGGAGTTCGTATAGACGCAGGATCAGATTGGCGTCGTCGTAGGTAGCTTGCATGGACATAAGTCGAATATCGCACAGGGTCGAATTGTTGAGAGAAGAAGAGGGCGATTCCCTGACTAAACGTTTGTATGGTTGCGATTGCGGAACAAGAAGAGCTTCTGTGGCTGGCTTTGCGGTTGACGCCGCAGTTGGGTGCGCGGCGTGCGGTTGATCTGATTGAGAAGTTTGGGTCGCCCGGGGCGATATTCCAATTGGAGTCGCGAGATCTGGAAGGGGCTGGGCTGCCGGCGGGTGTGGCGAGGTCGATTGAAGCGGGCTCGGTGATCGATGATGCGCTGGAACAGCAGCGGCTGTTGCGGTCGACCGGGACGGAGATTGTTACGTATTTTGACGATCGGTATCCGGCGTTGCTCAAACAGATCTACGATCCTCCTTTGGTAATGTTTGCGAGGGGCAGGGTGGAGTTGCTGGAGGGGCCGAATGTGGCGATTGTCGGGACGCGACGTCCCAGCGCGTATGGGACGACGGTGGCAGACAGGTTTTCCAGGGAGCTGAGCGATGCAGGGGTGACGATTGTAAGTGGGATGGCGCGCGGGATCGATACGGCGGCCCACAAGGCAACGCTGGCGGTCGCAGGCAAGACGGTGGCGGTGCTGGGTTGTGGGGTTGATGTGATTTATCCCGCCGAGAATAAAAATCTGGCGGCGCAGATTGCGCGGGATGGGTTGTTGTTGAGCGAGTATCCGATGCGGACACCGGGATATCCACAGAATTTTCCGGTGCGGAACCGAATTGTGAGCGGGTTGAGCCATGGCGTGATGATTGTGGAGGGGGCCCAGTATTCGGGGTCGGCGATTACGGCGCGGCTGGCGCTGGATCAAGGCCGTGAGGTGTTTGCAGTGCCGGGGAATATTACCTCGAAGCAAAGTTGGGGGCCGAATTTGTTAATCCGTCAGGGGGCGAGGCTGGTGCAGGAACCCAGCGATGTTTTGTGTGATTTGCCCCTTGAGGCGCGGCAGAAGTTGCGCGCAAGCGGTAGACAGAAGCTGCTGATGCCGGAGAACGAGGCAGAACATCCTATGCAGGCGTTGCGGGCCAAGGTGATGCAGGCGCTGCCTTACGATGTGCCACTGGCAATGGATGAGCTGATTCAGAAGCTGAACACGGGCGGGATGGTGAGTACTTCGGAGCTGATCGCGATTCTGTTTGATTTGGAGCTGGAGGGGATTGTGCGGCAGATGCCCGGGAAGGCCTATGCGAAAGTGTGGCATTAGACTGGAGGGATGATTTTGCTGCGGCCGCTATGTTCGGAAGATGCCGCGGCATTGTTTCCGCTGCTGGCCGGGGTGGCTGAGAATTTGGTGGTGGATGGGCCTGATGGTGAGGGAGAGTTGGGACAGGCGATCGAAGGCCGCCTGGATCTGGCCGATGCTGGAGTTGTGCGCGCTTTTACGATTGTGGATGAGGGCAGTGGGGTGGTGATGGGTTCGATTCACCTGAAGTACGATCTTGGGCGGAGTTTGGGTGAGATGGGGGTATGGCTGGGGCGGCAGTTTCATGGGTGTGGGGTTGGCACTGAAGCGATTGGGCGGGTGGTTGAGCAGGGGTTTGTCGAACTGGGGCTCAGGCGGATCGAGGCGCAAATTTTTGCTGGAAATCATTCGAGCCGGAAGGCGTTTGAGAACAATGGGTTTGTTTTGGAGAGGGTGGATTTAGGCGGGGTTATGCAGCGGGGGGAGTTCCGGGATGTGTGGATATTGGCTGCGCACCAAGATTGACGATGGGGCTTTGGATAGCGGGCTCGTGGATGTCAGGGCGTACGGCGTTTTCGTACAGAGGCCATATAAGAAGAAGGATGGGGTTCCACATTTTGGCGCCAGAGTAGCCAGTGAGGCCGATGTGCATGGCTTCGTGGCCGCTCTTGGGTTGTGCCTGGGAGGTTCCGAGAAGGTGATCCCAGAGGGTGAACATTTCTCCGTAGTTGCGACGATTTTCCTCGTATTGATCGGAGTGGTGGATGCGGTGGGTCTCAGGGGTGACGAGGAAGGTTCTTAGGAATCTATCGAGATTGCGAGGGAGCACGATGTTTGCATGGGAGAAGAAAGCATGAATTACATGGGCGAGTTCATAGCCCATGGCAGCCAAGGGCGGAACGCCCAGGAGCCAGACGACGGGGATGTAGGTAGCGATCGAAAGTATTGGATCGAAGGGATGGAATCGGATGCCGGAGGTAAGATCGAAATCCGGGTCGGAATGATGGATTCTGTGAATGCGCCAGAGTAGCGGGGACGCATGAAAGCACTAGTGCTGGGAGAAGCGGACGAAATCGAGCGCGAGCACACCGATGATGCACTGGAGTGGGTAGGGTAAGCCGGAGTTCGGGAGCAGTCCCCAATTTAGTACCGCTGTGCGAAAGGCGACTTCAATCGAACTCACGGGGATGACCCAGAGTGTGAAGACGCTGGCCATGATCATCATGAGCAATTGGCCGAACCAGCGGCTTGCTGTTGGTGAGACGAGCCGTTTTCGAGGTGAGAGGGTTTCCCAAAGGATGATGGTGGCGAATCCAAACAGATAGAGCCACCAGCGAATGGTGGGTTCCATCTGGAGCCAACTGGTGCCGGGTTGGATCAATGGGATTTCGAGCACGATGGATATCGACCGTGGTGGTTTAGCGCTTAAATCGTTTGCTTGCGTAGATGGCCATTCCGGCGAGGCGGGCACCCATCAGGATGAGTGTGCTGGGCTCGGGAATCGTTTCAGGTGTTGTGACTCTCGCCATTGCAAAAGTGGCGCAGGCAGCGAGCAGGGCAGTGATTCGGAAGGTCATTTTGGCTCCCTCTGTTAGCGGTTCTAATCCGTCAGAACGTCAAGCTATCGCGAGATTGCACAAATTGATTGGATTTCCCGATGGGACAAGTACTGTCGAAATTGTATTCGGGTACTGGTGAGGAGGCCAAAGGGTTTTAGACCTCTACCTCTACCTCTTCCACTTCTGCTACTTCGGTTTCAGCAGACTTCTTTTTCTTGCCCTTGGTGGCTTTCTTGGCGGGGGTGCGGCGAGCTTTAGCGGCTTGCTTTGCGGCTTCGGGGCCGCCTGCATCGGCGATTTGCTGTGCTCGAGCGGCGAGGATTTCGTAAGCCTGCTCGTTGGTGAGCTGCATGGGGTCTGTGCCGCGCGGGACTGTCGCGTTTACTTCGCCGTCGGTGATATAGGCGCCGTAGCGGCCGCTGAGCAGCTTGACTGATTTCTGATTGGCAGGGTTGGCGCCGAAATCCTTCAGCGATGTCTGGCCCCGAACGCCGCCGCGACCGCGGGCCTTGGGCTGGGCGATTAATTCGAGAGCCTGTTCGAGGCTGACGTCGATCGGAGACAGGTTGGCAGGGAGGCTGCGGGTTTCAGTTCCAGATTGCACGTAGGGGCCGAAGCGGCCGTTGGCAGCGATGACTTTCTCGCCGGTCTCGGGGTGGTTGCCGAGGGTCTTAGGTAGGGCGAGTAGTTTGGAGGCGTGGGCAAGGTCGACATCCTTGAGATCAGTGCCCTGGACGAGCGAAGCCATTTTGGCCTTGGCTCCGTCGCGACCGTCGCCGAGTTGTACGTAAGGGCCGTAGCGGCCGATTTTGAGATAGACAGGCATGCCGAACTCTGGATGAAGGCCGAGGCTTTCCGGTTCCTTGCTCGCGCTCTCGAGCATTTCGAGAGCCTTGGGCAGGGTGAGTTCGTCGGGCGGCATTTCGTCCGGAACACTTGCGCGCCGTTCCCCATCGCTGATGAAGGGACCGTATCGACCGATGCGGACTTCGACCTTTTTGTCTTCCCATTCGCCGAGAGGGAGGCCGTTGATGATGCGGGGGTCGATTTCTTTCTCGCCGATGGCGACCAGTTCTTTCAGGCCCGGAAGACCGTCACCGAAGTAGAACTTGCTGAGGTAGTTCTTGCTCGTATTCTCGCCTCTCGAGATCGAGTCGAGCTCTTCTTCGAGTGAGGCGGTGTATTTATAGTCGAGGAAATTAGTGAAGTGTTGTTCGAGCAGGCCTACGACGCCCATGGCTGTGAAGGTGGGGACGAGAGCGGTGCCCTTCTTGAAGGCGTAGCTGCGGTTGAGCACGAGCTCAACGATGGAGGCCCAGGTGGAGGGGCGGCCGATGCCGAGTTTTTCGAGTTCTCGGATGAGCGACCCTTCAGTGAATCGGTTGGGTGGCTGCGTCGAGCGGTCGATTGGGTCTGCCTTGAGAGTTTGGAGGCCATCGTTGCTTGCCAGATTGGGCAGAATACGATCCTGCTCGTTTCCGTTGTTGCCATTTTCGTCGTCGGCCTCTTCGGCATATGCCTTGAGGAAGCCGGCGAAGGCAATGGTCTTTCCGCTGGCGCGGAGAGTGGCGTCACCGGCGTCGATCAGGACGGTGGTGTTGGTGCCACGTGCATCAGCCATCTGGCAGGCGACAGTGCGCTTGAAAATCAGATCGTAAAGCCGGAAGGCTTCCTGGCCAAGTGCGGCCTGGACGACGTCAGGCGCAGTGAAGCGGTCCCCGGCCGGCCGGATGGCTTCGTGTGCTTCCTGGGCGTTCTTGACCTTGGTGTCGTAAGTGCGGACGGATGGGTACAGGTAGTCCTTGCCGTACTCAGATTCGATCAAATGGCGCGCGGCGCTGATTGCTTCCTGAGAGAGCGAAGTGGAATCAGTACGCATGTAGGTGATGTAGCCGTTTTCATAGAGCTGCTGGGCGACCTGCATGGTGCGTTTGGCTGAGTAGCGGAGTTTGGAATTGGATTCCATCTGGAGACTCGAGGTAACGAAGGGGGCAGCGGGGCGCTGGACGAAGGGCTTCTCTTCGACGCTTCTGACGGTGACAGGTCCCGCATTGAGCAGACCTACAACGCGCTCGGCGCCGACCTTGTCGAGAAGGACGAGGGAGGTGTCATCCAGTTTGCCAGTGTCGGGGTTGAAATCCTTGCTGGTGGCGACGCGCTTGCTGTTTATTTGGAGAAGATCTGCATCGAAGGCGGGATCGGCGCCGGCCTTAGCGAGTTTTGCTTTGACGGACCAGTAGTCGGCGGTGCGGAAGCGGATGCGGGCCCGTTCGCGCTCGACCAGGAGTCGAACCGCGACGCTTTGGACACGGCCGGCACTGAGGCCTGGCGCCATCTTCTTCCAAAGCAGCGGGCTGACTTCGTAGCCGAAGAGTCGATCAATGATGCGTCGTGTTTCCTGAGCGCGCACCAGGTCCTCGTCGATGTCCCGGGCGTTCTCTATGGAGTGGAGAATCGCATCTTTGGTGATTTCGTGAAATACGAGGCGGCGGGTAGGGATCTTTGGCTTCAGGACCTCGCGCAAATGCCAGGAAATCGATTCTCCTTCGCGGTCTTCGTCAGTTGCGAGGTAGAGAAGGTCAGAAGTCTTGAGCAGATCTTGTAATTCTTTGACCTGATCCTTCTTGCCTTTGGGAACAACATAGATGGGTTCGAAGTTCTGATTGACGTTGACGCCGAGGCGGGCCCAGGATTCCTTCTTCAGCTTGGCCGGAACTTCAGAAGCGTTCTCCGGGAGGTCACGAACGTGCCCCATGGAAGCGCGCACCACAAAATCCTTTCCGAGGAATTTCGTGATTGTTTTCGCTTTTGTCGGAGACTCGACAATGACCAGTGACTTCGATGCCATTCGCTGTTAAGACCGTTCCTAGTGATTTTGCCGACGGCGCACCCTGGAGAAATTCCGCATCCGTCCGGCTACCGAAAAGTGTACAACGGAAACAGAGCATGTCCACCGACCCTATCGATTGCCCGCTGTGTCCGGGAGGAAAAACCGTGATGCGGCATTCCCGTGAGGGGAAGCAGTTTTACAGTTGTACGCGCTATCCGAACTGCACCTTCAATTCCACATATCGGCCTTTGGCGGAGCGGTGTCCGGACTGTTCGAGTCCGTATCTAGTCGAGCGCGAGATTCGAGGGGTGAAGTGGGGCAGGTGTCCGGGGAAGGGCTGCAAGTTTGAAAAAAGATTGAGCCTTTTTTGAATCGCTCCGCGCGTCGTTAGTGTCTACTAACCTAGTAGATGCTAGCTTATGGCCGTTTCCACCAGACTCAGTAGTCAAGACCGACGATCCGCAATCCTCGCCGCTGCGATACAGCTTTTTTCAGAAAGAGGCTTTCGCGGCGTAACAACGCGTGAGCTGGCGGCCAGTGTCGGCGTCAGTGAACCCGTTTTGTATCAGCACTTTCCAAGCAAGAAAGAGCTTTATACAGCGATCATTGAGGAGTCGAAGGATCAACATTACGAGGAAGAACTCGAGGGTTTGGGGCGGGCTGCCGAAACCTCAAATGATGAAGATTTCTTCACGCACTTGGCTTACGGAATGATCCGTTGGCACGAGCGAAAGCCGGAGTTGATCCGGTTGAAGTTGTTTTCCAACCTCGAGGGCCATGAGTTGATGGAAGAATTTCACGACAAACAGGCCAGACCGTTCATCGAAATCATTGTGGGCTACATCGAGAAGCGCATGGGACAAGGCGCTTTTCAGAATGTTAACCCTTTGGGGGCCGCGCTCGCCTTCTGCGGGATGATCGGGCAATATAGCCAGGCGACAATTTTATTCCGTTCCTCTGTCTGCCAGAGTGTTGGCCGCACGGAGATGGTGAATCTTACAGTACAGCTCTTTTTGAATGGAATCCGGAAGACACAATCATGAAAGCAATTTTCTTAATTTTGCCTGCGCTGCTTGCGCTGGCTGGCTGCGCCAAGAAGCAGGAAGTGGCAGCGGCGACGACGAAAGCCCCAGATGTCATACAGGTGCGTGTGCAGCAGGCTGTGGCTCGGACACTCGATAAGTCGATCGATCTCACGGGGACGCTTGAGGCAGACGAGACTGTGAATTTGAGTTTCGAGATTGCGGGTCGCGTATCCAGTTTCAAGGTGGACTTTGGGCAGCTTGTGAAGAAGGGCGAAGTGATCGCCGAGTTGGACAAGCGCGAATACGAATGGCAGTTGGAGCGTGCGCGGGCGAATGTGGGTCAACTTTCAGCGCGGCTTGGCATGAGGAGCCCGGATGAGGCATATCCGACGTCCACCGCAGCAATGCGGCAGGCGCAGGCCAACTATGATGACGCGAAGTCGAAGTACGAATCGGCGGCCAAACTCGTGCAGAGCGGAGATATCTCAAAGGAGCGGGCGGTTGAACTTGAGAAGACTTTGCAGGCGCGCCAAGCGATGATCGATGCGACACGTGACGAGCTGAACGGCTTGATCGCTCAGTTGCGCGCACAGAAGGCGGACTTGCAAATTGCGGTCAAGCGATTGGGCGATACGGTGATTCGTGCGCCATTCGACGGCGGTATCAGCGCGAAGCTGATCAGCCCGGGGCAGTTTATCAAAGACAACACGGCGGTGGCGACGCTAGTAAAGACGAACCCGCTTCGCTTGAGGGTAGAAGTTCCGGAGAACTACTCAGCGCAGATTGGCGTCGGCAGCGTGGTCAGCTTTTCGACGGACGCTGCGCCGGGGAAGGAATTCAACGCGGTGATTCAGAAGTTGAATCCAAGTTTTGATTCCAAGAACCGGACGTTGCTTGCTGAGTCGAAGATTGTGGTTTCGGACAAACGATTGCGGCCGGGAAGCTTCGTTCAGGTGAAGCTAGTGACCCGCAAATCTGACGCAGTTGTGATGGTGCCTAAGAATGCGGTCTATTCTGTTGCCGGCCTTAGCAAGGTGTTTGTGATTCGAAGCGGCAAGGCGGTTGAGATCCGGATTCCACCTGGAGCGGAATTGGAAGGGTGGACGGAAGCGCCAAGCGGATCGATCCAGGCCGGCGAGCCGATCGCCGTAAGCAACCTGTTGAACCTGATCAATGGCGCCGTGGTGAAGACGCTCTAGGAGAGATCTCATGCAGAAGCTAGCTGAAATTTGTATTAAGAGACCTGTGTTCGCGACCATGCTGATCATGGCGCTGGTGGTGTTGGGATTGGACAGCTACCGCCGGCTGGGAGTGGACTTCTTTCCGAAGGTTGAGTTTCCGTTTGTAACGATTACCACGGTGTTGCCTGGTGCGGCACCTGAAGAAGTGGAATCGCAAGTCAGCAAGCGGATTGAAGAGGCAGTGAACACGATTTCGGGGATCGACGAATTGCGCTCGAGTTCGAGCGAAGGCAATTCGGTTGTTTCGATTCAATTCAGCTTGGAAAAGGACGGCGATGTGGCGGCGCAGGAAGTGCGCGACAAGGTAAACCAAGTGTTGAACCAGTTGCCGAAGGACGCCAAGCAGCCAGTGATTCAAAAAGTGGCGACCGATGCTTCGCCTGTGATCAGTATTGTCGTGAGCTCGCCCCGCGAAATTCGCGAGACGACCAAGCTCGTTGAGGATCTGATCAAGAAGAACATTGAGAGTTTGAATGGCGTTGGCGATGTGCGATTCGTCGGCGATCGCACGCGGCAGATCCAGGTTGTGCTGGATGGAGAAAAGCTCTACAGCTACAACCTGAATATCGATCAAATTCGCCTCGCTCTGGCTGCGCAGAATGTCGAGATCCCCGGTGGACGGTTGGATCAGGGCGCGCGAGAGGTGAGTTTGCGAACCCTCGGGCGATTGTTGAAGCCTGAGGATTTTGCAGACATTACGATCGGCACGGCGAATAGTGCGCCGATCAAGATTCGGGATGTTGGCCGGGTGGTGGATGGAGTACAGGAACCACGTTCGCTGGCGCGCATCAATGGCGTACCGGCTGTGGTGCTTGAGGTCCGCAAGCAGGCAGGCACGAATACTCTCGATGTGATTGCGGTTTTAAAGGAGCGGATCACGACACTGCAAAAGGAAGGATTGCTTCCGGCTGACTTAAAGGTGGACTACTCGCGGGATCAAAGTTTCTTTATCCAGGGTGCTTTTGAAGCGGTGCAGGCGCACTTGGTAGAAGGCGGCATTTTCGCAGCGATCATCGTGTTGCTGTTTATCCGGAGCTGGCGCGCGACGCTGATTGCGGCGCTGGCTATCCCCACGTCGATCATTTCGACCTACACGCTGATGAACATCATGGGTTTTACTTTGAATCAGATTTCGATGTTGGCCCTGGTATTGATGGTTGGGATCGTAATCGACGACGCAATTGTTGTGCTTGAGAACATCTTCCGGTTTCAGGAAGAAAAGGGTATGGACCCTGTCACGGCCGCAATCGAAGGTACACGTGAGATCGGTCTGGCGGTGCTTGCGACAACTTTGAGTCTAGCGGTTGTGTTCATGCCGGTGGCGCTGATGAGCGGCATCGTGGGACGATTCATGTCCAGCTTCGGATTCACGGCAGCGTTCGCGATTATGGTCAGTTTGCTTGTGAGTTTCACCTTGACTCCCGCGTTGTCGGCCCGATTTCTGAAAGCCAAGCCCAAGGGAGCACATGGCAGCACGAAGGATGGACTGCTGTTCAAGGTCGTTTCGCGACCCTATATGGGTTTGTTGGCCTGGAGCATGAATCACCGCTGGGTGATCGTTGTGATCTCGCTGGTTGTGGTTTACACAACCGGCCCGCTGTTCAACAGCATGGGCAAGGACTTCCTGCCGGTGGATGACCAAAGCTACTTTGAAGTTACGTTGAGAACGCCCCCTGGCTCGTCGCTGGAAGGTACGACCAAGGCAATGGATCAACTCGAAGCAGAGCTGAAGAAGCTGCCAGGGCTGAAGTATTTGCTGACAACGATCGGTGCTGACATTCAAAAGCGCGTGGATCGCGGAAGCATCATTGTTCAGTTGGTAGAGCCGGATGATCGAAAGTTTACCCAGCAGCAGTTGATGGAACAGACTCGAGAGTTGGCCAAGGTTTTGCCGAAAGAGTTGATTGTCGGTGTGCAATTGCCGGCGTTGATCTCCGGCGGCGCCAGCGACCGTGACTATCAGTTTTACGTGCAGGGGCCAGATCTGGTGCAGCTCGAGAAGTATTCCCGGACGATCATGACCAAGCTCGGGCAGGTGCCTGGCGTGGTGGACATCGATACGTCATATGAGCCTGGTAAGCCCGAATTGCGAGTGGATATCAATCGCGACAAGGCTGCTGATTTGAATGTGAGTGTGAACAGTATTGCCACCGCATTGAGGACTCTGGTGGCGGGCGACGATCAGGTCACCACCTATCGGGAAGGCGATGACCGCTACGATGTTCAGCTCCGTGTTGATAAGGAGTTTCGGACTTCTCCGCAGGCGCTGAATCGCTTGTTTGTTCCTTCGACTTCGCTCGGCAATGTGCCTGTATCGAATGTGGCCAGCTTGAAGGATGCAACAGGTCCATCGGCCATCGACCGTTACAACCGGCAGCGACAGATCCTGATCCAGGCGAACATTGCCAAGGGCGGGTCGTTGTCTCAAGCGATTGATGAAACGCAGAAGATTGTCGCGGATCTCAACATGCCGCCACAGTATGCGACTGGAACGGTTGGGAGATCGAAAGAGTTCGGCAAGGCCGCAGTGAACTTTGTTTCTGCGTTTATTTTGTGCTTTGCGTTCATGTACATGATTCTTGCCGCGCAGTTTGAGAGCTTTCTCGACCCGATTACTATTTTGTTGAGCTTGCCTCTTAGCGTGCCATTTGCATTGTTGAGCTTGAAAATTGCCGGTGAGAACTACAACATCATCTACACCTCGGTGGGCATTCTGGTGCTGTTCGGAATCGTGAAGAAAAACTCGATACTGCAAGTCGATCACATCAAGAGATTGAGGCTGGAAGGCTACAACAGGCTCGATGCGATTCTGAAGGGTTGCGAAGACCGGTTGCGGCCGATTCTGATGACGACAGCGGCGCTGGTTGCGGGTATGATTCCGCTTGCGCTAGGCGGCGGGCCTGGATCTGGTTCGAGGCGTACAGTGGCGATCGTAGTGATCGGCGGTCAGACAATGTGCCTGTTGCTCAGTTTGCTGGTGACGCCGGTTGTTTACTCGATGTTCGACGATATGACGAACTGGAAGATATTCTCGCGAATTAGCGGTCTGTTCAAACGGCGGAGTCTGAAGGAGGCATTTGCTGGCTTGCTGGGCTTGATGCTGTTGGCGGTGGTCGGATTCGCGCAACAGGAACCGGCCCGAGTTGGCGTTGGCGCCTCGCAAAAGCGCATGATGCTCAAGGATACGGTCGAGATGGCGCTGCAGAACAACCTGGACATACAACTTGAGAAAACGAACACTTTGTTTAACCTGAGCCAGTACCGGCAAACGTTCGGCGTGTGGGATCCGGTGTTGGGCTATCGGCCTACTATGAGCTACAACGTTATTCCGACCTCGAGTCCATTGCAGGCGGCAGATGGCAGGCTGGTGGACCGGAACTTCAGCAACAACTTTGCGTTTTCGCAACGCGCGCCGTGGAACGGGACACGGGTGGAGGTGGCGTTCAATAATTCCAGGATCAGCACGAGCAACCCATTCAGCGGATTGAATCCTTTCACTCAGTCGACACTCGGCATCAATCTTGTCCAGCCATTGCTGAGGGGTCGAAGGATCGATAACGACCGAAATCAGATCCGCGTGCGCCGGAAGCTTTTTGATGTCAGCGAGGCGGATTACGAAGTAAGAGTGATCCAGATTGTGACCGTCGTAACGCAGGCATATTGGGATCTGGTTGCCGCGCGGCAGGACATCGATGTGAAGAAGTTGAGCGTGGATCTGGCTCGCGATCAGTATGAGCGTTCGAAGCGCCAGATCGATGCCGGGACTTTGGCTCCAGTGGAGCTTTCAGCGGCACTGGCAGAGCTTGAGCGCCGGCAGGACACTTATTACTCGAGCATCGGCCTGCTGACAGAGGTTGAGAACAATTTGAAGAACCTGTTGGCTGGAGGGCGCGACCAGTCCATCTGGGATGACGAGATCATTCCGGTGGAATCGCAGAGCGCTCCTCCTCCGCCCGTGGCAGATCTCAAGGGCATGATCAAGACAGCGGTAGACAGGCGACCGGAGTTGCGCAATTTGAAGCTTCGGCTCGAGGCGAATGAATATCAGAAGGACCTTGCCAAGGATCTGCTGTTGCCCGGCGCGAATCTGGTTGCGGGATACACTGCTGCCGGTCTGGCCGGTGCCAGGAATACGGCTCCGAATCCATTCTTCCCAGGCAGCGCTGGGGCGAATGTCCCGCCTTCCTTTATTGGCGGCTATGGGACTACGCTGAGTAGTCTGTTTGGACAAAGCTACACAAGCTGGCAGGGTGGCTTTCAGTTTGATTGGACTGCGAAGAATCGCGCGGCCAAGGAGAATCTTGCGCAGGTGAATTTGAGTGAGCGAACACTCACTCTGCAGAGAACCCGGACCGAGCAACAAATAGAAGCTGAGGTTCGCAATTCCATGCAAGCGCTGCGGACGGCAGAGCAGAGGATTATTGCGGCTGAAGCCAGCGTCAAGGCTGCAAAAGAGAAGTTGGATAGCGAGCAGCGCTTATTTGAGACTGGTGAAAGCACGAACTTTCTCGTTCTGACGAGACAGAATGAGTTTGCCGATTCTCAACGGCGGAGTTTGGTGGCGCGGTTGGATCGCAACAAGGCGGTCGCACGGCTGGAACAAGCACTCGGGTCCACACTGGACACGCACAACATCAGCCTCAAATAAATTCCAAATAATAAGTACAGGATAATCACATGGTTTTCCACAAGTCTTTAACAGGCTTGTGGAGCCATACTATTGCTGTACCCGATGAATGTTCATGACATTGCCTTTCAGAAAGGCTTACCGGCGAACCTGGAGGCAGAGCGGCTAACGTTAGGCGCTGTGCTTGTTGATCCGGAGTGTTTTCCGATGGTAGGCGGGGAGTTGACGCCAGAGGATTTTAGCCTCGAGTCACACCGTCGTATTTTTCAGCGGATGCACTCGCTTGCCGAGCGTGGGGACCGGATCGATCGAGTTGCGCTTGCCAATGAGTTGATGCGGCATTCCGAACTGGAGAGCGCTGGCGGGCTGAGCTATCTGATGAGCCTCGATGAGGGCATTCCACAGTCGCTCAACGTATTTGGGTACATCGGTATCGTCAAAGAGAAAGCCACTTTGCGCAAGGTGATCTTTACCGCGCAGAGCGTGATGGACAAGGCCTTTCTGGGGGTGGATCAGGCGGACCACATCCTGGCTGAGGCTGAGGAATCATTCCTTAATATTGGTGCAGCGAGGGCCAAGAACACGCTGGCCACACCTCGGGAAATCATTGATGAAATTGGCCTCGATAATTTTCTCGACCCGGCAAGCCGGATCAAGGGTGTTTCGACAGGGTTCAGCAAGTTTGACGAGTTGACCGGAGGGTTTCGTGAGGGTGAGCTAATCATCATTGCTGCAAGGCCTGCGATGGGCAAGACGGCATTTGCACTGAATATCGCGTCGCATGTCTGCGGGCCCAGGGTGAGGAAGACGGTCGCTGTCTTCTCGCTCGAAATGTCGAAGGAAAGTCTTCTGACACGTATGATCTGCGCGGCGGCGCGAGTGGATCAGCACCGGTTTCGGACTGGGTTTCTGAATGAAGATGAGCGGCGCCAATTGTCAGTAGCGGCGGAAGATCTGGCGGAATCGCCTTTATATCTAGACGATTCACCGGGTGTAAACATGATGGATATACACGCCAAGCTCAAACGAGTGCAGGCTACGCAAGGCTTGGGCATGGTGATCATCGATTACCTGCAACTGATGCAGGCGCGGGGAAGCCATGACAGCCGTACGCAGGAAGTGAGTTCGATCTCTCGTGGCATGAAGTTATTGAGCAAGGAACTGCGCGTGCCGATTGTGGCGCTTAGCCAATTGAGCCGTGCACCGGAAACGCGCCCTGGTGACCACAGACCGCAGTTGAGCGACTTGCGCGAATCGGGGTCGATCGAGCAGGACGCTGACATGGTTTGTTTCTTGTTTCGGGAAGAGGTTTACAAACCGGACCGGGAAGATCTCAAGGGCCGGGCTGAGTTGATCATTTCCAAGCAGCGTAATGGTCCGATCGGAAAAATAGATCTGGCGTTCTTGCACAAATTCACAAAGTTTGGAAACCTGGCGGACGACTTTGGCGGTGGCACGCCACCTGACGATTACGTGTGAGATGTCGAACTCTCCGGGCTTGTAGGGTGTTCGAAAGGCAGTAGCAGGAGGCGCATGGGATTCGATTCTGTTCTGCCATGTTCCTTGCCAAGGCCCACTTGCATGCCAGCCCAACCTGCGGTCGGTTCAGCCTTGAAGGTCCTGAAACAATGGTCCCACCACGGAAAGATCACACCGAGATTTGCGCCATGGTCGGCTTCGTCCATCGAATGGTGGATGTGGTGAAAATTTGGGGTAATCCAGAATTTCCCCATCGTTCGGTCTAACCAGGCAGGTTGATTCAGATTCGCGTGGGCCAGCAAACTCTGGATCGCGGTTGCAACACCGAAGAGCAAGACGCAGAATGGTGGCATTGCGCTCCAGGCAATCACTGCAGTCTGGATGAGTAATACGAAGACAATCTCCACTGGATGAAAGCGGAGTCCGGTGCTGATGTCGAGGTCTTCGTCGTTATGGTGAACCTGATGAAAGCGCCAAAGCAGCGGGCTCCGGTGAGCCAGGAAGTGGAAGGCGTAGCGGGAAAGGTCGAGGAAAAGCAGGCCTGACAGAACTTTGATTGGGAACGGAAGCCAATCGGAGTTGAGGAATCCCCACGGCGTAGCGGACGCCCAGCGGGCGATGAACATGCCGGAGAGAGCTGGCAATGGGTTGACGATCAGAATCGCGATCACATAAAGGAATGCATGGCTGGCCCAGCGCTTACCAACCGGAACGCGCAGGGATCGGGCCTGCCAGAATACTTCACAAACCCCGACCGACATCATCGTGGCCAACATCACGTACCAATACAAATCATCACCGAGTGCAGCCCAGTGAGGCATGTATAGATGCGGGGTCATGGGTTATTTCTTGAAGCGTTTTTTCATCACGATCAAGGCGATGACACCACCGCCGAACATGACAATTGTGGAGGGCTCCGGTGTGGCGATCGGAACGACGTCCACAGCGAGCAGGTCGGCGGCGGCAAACATTAGTAGGGAGTGGAGGTTAGTTTTCATGGCAGCAATTCGCAATTTCTGAGATGCAAGTCTAACAGTTGAACTGGAGTTGTCCCCAAAATTGAGACACGAGTCTAGACTCATAAAAATTCTGATAGGAGAATTTGAGTCATGTCTAAAACGCGAAGGAAATTTACGCGGGAGTTCAAGTTGGCGGCGATCA
>Ga0163144_10002723_pt1 | contig 40457 bp, 24 predicted proteins | sample OliLak19BULKMAT1_FD_123175 | JGI IMG/M metagenome (GOLD analysis project Ga0163144, IMG submission 123175) | Freshwater microbial mat bacterial communities from Lake Vanda, McMurdo Dry Valleys, Antarctica - Oligotrophic Lake LV.19.BULKMAT1 | ecosystem: Environmental > Aquatic > Freshwater >...
GCGGAGAGCACCGACAAGGGCCGCGGCCCCCAACCGCAGACGAGTTCAGGGGGTGCCCCTACGGTTTAGGCGTGATTCGATCCGAGGCCACGTCGTAGGCAGATCCACACCCGGAGCACACGACGGTTTCGCCCGGCGCCTTCTTCTTGAGCTTCTCCCCGCAGCGACACATCCAGCCGGTGCGGCGCGCGGGATTCCCCATCACCAGGGCATAGGCAGCCACATCGCGGGTGACCACCGAACCCGCACCCACAAACGCATACTCTCCGATGGTCGATCCGCAGACCACGGTGGCATTGGCACCGATGGACGCGCCCCGCTTCACCAGGGTCTTGCGGTACTCGTCCTTGCGAACCACCTCGCTGCGCGGGTTGAAAACGTTGGTGAACACCATCGACGGCCCGCAAAAGACGTGATCCTCGAGTTCGACACCCTCGTAAACACTCACGTTGTTCTGGATCTTGCAGTGATCGCCCACCTTCACATTGGGCCCGATCACCACGTTCTGGCCGATGTTGCACTTCTGCCCGACCCTCACACCCTTGAGGATGTGGGAGAAGTGCCAGATCTTCGTCCCTTCTCCGATCGAAGACGGCTCGTCGATATAGCTCGATTCGTGAACGAAGTAGTTCTTCTCGGACATCACAGTTTCCCCAGGGCAGCGTCTCAGCGGATCGTAACCGGTTTGCCGCCCGCGTCCAAAGACCTCTGGCCGGCGTCGAGCACGCGCAGCACGTCCAGGCCGTTCCGGCCGTCGGTCCGAGGCGTCTTGCGGGTCTTCACACAGTCGATGAAGTGAAGAAGCTCCTCGCGCAGCGGCTCGAGTTCGGGGAAGAACAGGGTGGACTCGGAGGTCTGACGAATGACCGGCTGACCGTCCATCCAGTCAACTCCCTTGTCGAACAGCTTGAGCTTTCCTTCCTTCACGACATCGTCGAAGACGGCCATGCGCTTGCTACCCACCACCACCAGCTTCTGTTCCTTGAAGGGGTGCAGCCAGCTGACAAAAATGTGGCCGCGCGCTCCCTTCGCGAACTCAAGGGTGGTCATGGTGACGTCGACCACCCCCTTACGCAGCCAGCTTTCGCCCGCGGTGGTGACCCGCTTCGGCAGCCGGCCCAGCAAGAGCAGGAGAACCGAGATGTCGTGCGGAGCGAAGCTCCAGAGGATGTTTTCTTCGTGGCGGATCCTCCCGAGATTCAGGCGGTTCGAATAGACGTACTGGATGTCGCCGAGGTCGCCCGAGTCCACGAGTTCCTTGAGCTTCAGAATCGCCGGGTGGTAGTGAAGGATGTGGCCGACCATGAGGATGCGCTTGCGACGGCGTGCGAGGGCGACGAGTCCTCGGGCTTCCTTCACGTCGAGGGCCACGGGCTTTTCGACCAGAACGTCTTTCCCGGCGAGGAGCGCTTCCTTTGCGATGGCCGCGTGCTGCGCCGCCGGAGAGGCGATGACCACGGCGTCGATCTCTTTCGAGCCCAGGATATCGGCCAGGGACTTCGTGGCCAGAGCACCTGGATACAGCTTCGGCACACTCTCCAGGATCTTCGGGCTCGGATCGCACACTGCGCGCAGCACGCCCATCTGATGGAGGTTTCTGGCGATGTTCTTACCCCAGTAACCGCAGCCGACGAGACCAATTTTCAATTGAAGTGCCCCAGTACTCTCTTCGGTGATGCGGGAGCGCTCAGGCCGCGAGGAATGCGCGCACGAGCGAAGCGATACGCTCGACTTCGGTGAGCGGAAGTTCCGGATAAAGGGGAAGGCACACCACCTCGCGAGAGAGTCCTTCGGAAACCGGGAGATCTCCGACCTTGCCTCCGGCCGGTCCCATCGCCGGCTGAAGATGGATCGGACGCGGATAGTGAACCGCGGTCGCGACTCCGTGCTTCTTCAGTTCCTCGATCAGGCCGTCGCGCTTGGGGGTGCGGACGGTATAAAGATGCCAGGCCGACCGGGCGCCAGGACCTTCTTTGGGAAGCACAAGTCCGGGGATACCGTCTAGAAGTCGCGCGTAGAGCAGGGCACGTTCGCGGCGTTCCTCGGTCCACTGTGTGAGGTGCTTCAACTTGGCGCGCAGAACCGCGGCCTGCAGAGTGTCCAGACGGGAGTTGGTGCCAAGGACGACGTTGTCGTACTTGTTCGATCCCCCACCGTGATTCGCGATCTGACGCACCTTCGCGATGAACGCCGGATCGTTCGAAACCACCGCCCCCGCGTCTCCATACGCCCCGAGGTTTTTGCCCGGGTAGAAGCTGAAACAAGCCGCATGCCCAAGCGACCCCGCCTTCTTCCCGTTGAAGGTGGCCGCGTGGCCCTGGGCCGAGTCCTCAAGCACCGGAAGGCCGTGGTCGCACGCGATCTTGTTGATCGCGTCCATCGCGCAGGGATGTCCGTAAAGGTGGACGGGAATGATGACCTTCGTTTTCTTCGTGATGGCGGCCGCGAGCTTCGTCGGATCCAGCGTGTAGGTCACGTCGTCCACGTCGACGAAAACGGGGATGGCGCCGTTCAACAGGATGGCCTCGCCGGTGGCGATGAAGGTGTTCGCCACGGTCACCACTTCGTCGCCCGGCCCCACGCCATAGGCGCGCAAGGCATAAATGAGGGCGTCGGTACCGTTCGCGACGCCGACGCAATCTCTCGCTTCGCAGAAGGCCGCGAACTCCTGTTCAAAGGCGGTGCAGTCGGGGCCCTTGATGAAGGCGGTCGTTTCGACCACCCGGGCCATCGCGGCGTCAATGTCGTTCTTGATCCGCAGGTACTGGGCCCGCAGATCGACCATCGGTATCTGGTTGTTCATTGGTGAGCGGCAGTTTAGCCCTCGGGACCACGACGCTTTATGCTCGCCCTCCATGGAAATCGCGTTCCCGAAGGCTCTCGGCAGCTATCCCGAGGTGGGTGCCAACGCCCCTCTGTGGGACGTTTTGAAGTCGCGCGCGGAGGCCGAGCCCTTCAACCTGGTGGCGAGCCTGATCTTCGGCCTCGCGATCCTGCACACCTTCGCCGCAAAACGGGTGACGGTGATCGCGCACCACGTCCAGGAAGCCCACGAGGCGCGGGAACGTGCCGAAGGGCGGGAGCCAAGCCCGAGCGTGAAGGCGGAGTTCCTTCATTTCCTCGGCGAAATCGAAGTGATCTTCGGGCTATGGGTCGTGGTCCTCGGCGCCGCCATCATCTGGCTCCGGGGCTTCTCAACCGCCACCCACTATCTCAACTCCACCGTCAACTACACCGAGCCGCTCTTCGTTTTCGTCATCATGGCCCTCGCCTCCACCCGGCCGGTTCTCGACCTTGCGGAGAGTGTGCTGCTTCAGATCGCCCAAATCGGCAAAGGGTCCCCCACCGCGTGGTGGCTCACCATCCTCACCGTCGCCCCCTTGATGGGGTCCCTGATCACCGAACCCGCGGCGATGACCATCGGGGCCATGCTCCTCTCCAAACAAGTGTTCGCCCTCGGACCCTCTCCCCGGCTCGCCTATGGCACCCTCGGCCTGCTGTTCGTCAACGTGTCCGTGGGAGGAACCCTCACCAATTTCGCCGCCCCCCCCGTGCTGATGGTGGCTCGACCCTGGAATTGGGACTCGGCATTCATGTTGTCGCATTTCGGATGGAGAGCGATCCTCGGGATCGTGGTAGCGAACCTTCTGTACCTGGCGTTCTTCCGCGCGGACCTCGCGGCCCTGGAAGCGCCGGAAAGACTGGAGAGAACCGAACGCGCGCCCTGGATCATCGTGGCGGTCCATCTCGCCTTCATGGCCTGGACGGTGCTGAACGCCCATTACCCCGCACTTTTCATCGGCAGCTTCCTGTTTTTTCTGGGCTTCGCCAAGGCCACGTCACCGCATCAGGGAATCATCGACTTGAGGCCCCCGTTGCTGGTGGCGTTCTTCCTCGGAGGCCTGGTGGTTCATGGCGGCCTTCAGGGCTGGTGGATCCAGCCCGTTCTGGCGAGTCTCAGCCCCACCCCCCTCTTCTTCGGAGCCATGGCTCTCACCGCCGTGAACGACAACGCGCTCATAACCTTCCTGGCGACCCTCGTGCCCGACCTCAGCGACAGTGCCAAGTTCGCGGTGGTGGCGGGTGCGGTCACGGGCGGGGGCCTCACCGTAATCGCGAACGCGCCCAACCCGGCGGGCCAGGCCATTCTGGGCCGCTACTTCGCGCAAGGGATCTCGCCCCTGCGGCTGCTCCTGGGCGCTTTGCCGCCGACCGCGATCGTCACCGCGGTCTTCATGTTGTTCTAGGACCTGCCGACTCCGTCGAAGCTTGGCCGATCGGTTCGCGAATACTTGACATATCAACTATTGACGTATTATTTTTCTCCATGCCGCAAAGCTCCCTGCTCCGCGAACTGCGCCAGACCAAACCCTTCCCGACGAATCGGGAAGAGGCGTTTGTCGGCTTGCTGCGCACCGCGGATGCGCTGCGCTGGCGGATATCGGAGGTTCTCGAGCCCGAAGGGATCAGCGTCGCTCAGTTCAACGTGCTTCGAATCCTTCGCGGGGCCCGGGCCACCGGCCTTCCTACTCTCGAAATCAGCGCGCGCATGGTGGAGCAGTCGCCCGGAATCACCCGCTTGATCGACCGGCTGGAAGCGGCCGGTCTTGCTCGCCGCGAACGCCCCCGGACAGATCGCCGCCAGGTGATATGCCACATAGAGGGGCGAGGCCTCGCCCTGCTGGCCCGCCTCGACACCACGGTTCCTCAGGCGAGCGAAGTTCTTTTCGCCGGTCTCAGCAGCGCCGAGATCGACCGCCTCATCACCTCGCTCGACGCCATCCGCAAAGCGTGCGCCGCGCGGTGCAGTTCTTTACGAAAACAATAGCCCGCTTCAACCTTCAATTTGAGAAAGACCCCTCCATGAAAACCCCGCTCGTCTTCGTCGTTGCCCTCACCCTCGCCGCCTCCTCCGTCTTCTCCCAAGATGTCTACACCGTCGACCGAACCCATTCCGAAGTCGGCTTCCGCGTGCGTCACTTCGTGGCCAAGACCGCGGGGCGCTTCGACGACTTCTCGGGGACCATCACCGTGGTCCCGGGCAAGCCCGCGGAATCGTCGGTTGAGTTCATCATCAAGGCCGCCTCGGTGAGCACCGCGAACGCCAACCGCGACACCCATCTCAAGAGCGCCGATTTCTTCGACGTGGAGAAGTTCCCGGAGATCACCTTCAAGAGCTCGAAGGTCGCTCCGGTGGACGCCGACACCTTCAATGTCACCGGCACCTTCACCCTGCACGGCGTATCCAAGGAGATCACCATTCCAGTCGATTTCGGCGGCACCATGACCGATGCCCGCGCGACCGAGAAGGCCGGCTTCAGCCTTGCCACCAGGATCAACCGCAAGGACTACGGAATCGTCTGGAATCAGACCCTCGACGCGGGCGGCGTGGTCCTGGGCGAGGAGGTCGAAATCACGATCAACATCGAAGCCAACAAGCGCAAGCCGGCGCCGGCCGCCGCCGCACCCGCCACGAAGTAAGCGCGATCGTTCGGACCGGGCACCCACGAGGGGTCCCCTGCGCCCCTCGGAGCTATCGCAGGAAGGCGGCCAGGGGGAGGTTCATCGTTCTCATCCCCTGAGCCGCGCGCTGGGCCAGCAACAAAGCACCCGTCGGCGAGAGGTGAATGTTGTCGTTCAACCCGTTCGGGTAGTTCGGGTGCTGGCCGGGAGCGAGGTGCTGAAACAGTTGTCGCGATCCGTCAACACCATACTCGGTCACCAGCTGCGCGCTGATCGCCTGCATGTCCAGCAGAGGCGTGTTGGTGGATTGCGCCACCGAACGAACATAGTCGGGATACGGACCGTGGGTGTCAAAAAGAGAACCATCGGCATTGAATCGACGCACCACGATGGCGGTGGCCAGTAGAGGCAGTCCACCACGAGCGCGGATGTCCGAGACGAAGCGGGTGAAATTTGCCCGGTATTCGGAGGGTGGCGTCTGTTCCTCGTCGAACGACCCGTCGTTGTGTCCGAACTGGACGATGACCCAGTCCCCCGGCCGAACGTTCGCGATCAGAGCGGCCCAGAAACCTTCGCTCAGGAAGGTCCGCGTGCTGCGTCCCCGCTTGGCGTAGTTCGCCACCAGAACGCGTGCGGGATCGAACATCTCCTGAAGGTTCTCGCCCCAGCCCGTCTCCGGATCCCGATCGGGCAGTGGCTCACCCATGGTCGAGTCGCCGGCGAGATGGAATGTGATCCGCGCGGGCGGCGTCGGTGTGGGCGTATTGGTGGGGGGACTGGTAGCCGCGGGCGCCTCGCTCCCACCTCCGCCTCCACAAGCGGCGAGGAGAAGGCTCAGCACCGAGGAAACCAGCACCCGGAACCGTTTCACCTAGTTGGCCTTCCGGCCGGGACCATAGATGGCGCGACCCGGAGTGGCCCCGGTGTGCTCTCCGTCAACCAGGACCGGCCGACCATTCACAAGAACGTGTTTCATTCCGACAGAATACTGATGCGGCTCCGCAAACGTCGCCCGATCCGCGATGGTCAGAGGGTCGAAGGCCACCACGTCGGCGAACATCCCGACTTTGAGTTCACCCCGGCGGTCGAGGCCCAGGTTGTGGGCGGGCAACGTGGTGAGACGACGGATCGCCTCTTCGAGCGATATGAGCTTCTCCTCGCGCACATAGCGACCCAGAAGGCGCGCGAAGTTGCCGTAGGCACGTGGATGGGTCTTCGACTTCAGGAAGACACCTTCGTTCGCCATCGAAGCGGCATCTGACCCGAACGAAACCCACGGCAGCTGGATCTGCCTGCGAACGTTGTCCTCGGACATCAGGGTGAACGCCACTCCCACGCGGGTGCGGTCTTCATAGACGAGATCCATGACGACTTCCGGCCAGTCCTTCCCGCGCAGCTTCGACACCTCGGCCAGGGTCTTCCCCTGAAGCGGCTTGAGGGCATCGTCCTTGAACTCGAGGAGGAGGATCCGTTCGGGCGCTCCGGCGGCCGCGCACAAGTTCTCCCAGTCCTTCCCGGCAACTTTCATTTCTTCACCAATCCGCTTGCGCTGCCCAGGATCCTCGAGTCTTTTGAAGACCGCCTCCCACCCGCCATCACGCGCCCAGGGCGGCAGGCAGGCGTCGAAGCCGGTGGCTCCGGCGGTGTATGTGTACATGTCGGCGGTGATCTTCAGTCCCTCGCGGCGCGCCGCCTCGACCCTCTGAATCACCGCGTTGAGCTTGCCCCAGTTCGACTCGCCCGCAGCCTTCAAGTGGTAAATCTCCGCGGGGATCTTCGCCTCCTTCGCGATGCGGATCAGCTCGTCCACCGACTCCAGCAACCGATCGGCCTCGCTGCGCATGTGGGAGATGTATTTGCCCTGGTACTGAGCCGCCACCTTGGACAACTCGATCAGCTCTTCGGTGTCCGCGAACACCGCGGGCGCGTAAATAAGCGAGGTACCGATTCCGAGCGCGCCATCCTTCATCTCCGCGCGGGCCAGTTCGCGCATCTTCTCCATCTGCTCGGGGGTGGCCTTCTTGTGGTCGAGGCCAACCGCGTGCTCTCTCAAGGTGGCGGCCCCAATGAAGGAAGCGACGTTGGTGGAAATCCCCTTCTTCTCGAGGAAGCGGAGGTACTCTCCGAGCGTCGTCCACTCGATCTTGTACTTGACGTCGCCCATGCCCTCTTCGCGACGCTTCTTCATCTCCGCGCTCCACGGACCCATCGACTCACCCTCGCCGAAAATCTCCGTGGTGACGCCCTGCCGAAGGTCGCCCTGAGACCGGCCATCCACGATGAGCGAGTCCACCGACCACGACAACATGTTGATGAAGCCGGGTGCCACCGCGAGCCCCTTGGCGTCGAGCACGCGATTGGCGGTGGACTTCGAGAGATCCCCGATAGCCGTGATGGTGTCGCCTCGCACCCCGACATCGGCCCGCCGGGGCGCTCCGCCCCTGCCGTCGTAGACCAGGCCACCGCGAACAATGACGTCGTAGTCCGCAGCCGATGCGAGGGGGGCGAGCAGGCCCAGGGCAAGGGTGGCCGCGAGGAAGGCCTCGAAACGCACGACGAACAAAAATCGTTGACTCATGGAATCTCCTGAAGCATGCTGCCGACGGATTCTAGTGACCTTTCACGAGACCCCGGATCGTGAAGGCCCGCATTCGCTCAGCAAGACCTCCGCCGCAGGTGACCTCACCCCAAACGCGGGTTCGGAATTCCGGGGTTCTCGGGTTCGATCCTTCGAGAACGCGATGCGCGGACCGCCGCCTCAATCGCCTTCGGGGGCACCCCCGGCGCCAGGCCGCCGTTTGCCGTTTTGCGGAGTCTCGCGAGCCAGCTCGATCAGGTCGACACTTTCAGACGACTGTCCGAGCAGGTGCTTCGAGAAGTAGTCCGCGCGCAGCCAGAAGAAGTAGTCGGTCATGGGACCGTATCCATGGCGCTGACCGGTCATGATGAAGAAGTCGAAACGCTTGTGGGCCTTGATGAGAGCGTCGGCCATGCGAAGGGTCCCTGCCGGATGAACGTTGTCGTCCTGATCGCCGGTGACCAGGAACAGGTGCCCCTTGAGGTTCTTGGCAAGCTCCGAGTTGCGGTCGATGCTGTACTCGAACTTCACCTTGCCGTCCTTGTCCGTCACTTCCTTCACACCGTGGTGCTTCTCGCTCCAGGCGCGGTTGTAGACGTTGTTCTCATGATTGCCCGACGAGGACACCGCGACCTTGAAGAAGTCAGGATAGACGAGCACCGCGGCCGTCGACATGAAGCCGCCGCCGGAGTGGCCGTAGATGCCCACGAGGTTCATGTCGATCCAGGGGTTCTTTCGAGCCAGGTGCTCGATCGCCGCCTTCTTGTCGGCGAGGCCATAGTCCCGGAGATTCCCGTAGCCGAAGTTGTGATACCACTTCGAACGCTGGGGATGCCCGCCGCGGTTGCCCACCTCGATCACGATGAAGCCCATGTTGGCGAGGGCGACGTTGGCGCTCCGGGGCGAGAAGGTCTTGGTGACGCTCTCGGTCTGGGGCCCGGGATAAACAAAGGCGATGACCGGATAGCGCTTCGCCGGATCAAAGTCGAACGGTTTGTACATGACGCCGTAGAGGTCCGTGATGCCGTCATCCGCCTTCACCTTGAAGGGCTCCGGGAACTTGAAGCCGGCATCGAGCAGCGCGGAGACGTCGGTGGTTTCGAGGTCGGTGATCTTCCCGCCGAGTACTTCAAACAGTTCGGAGCGGGGCGCGGTGTTGACCTGCGAGTACGTATTGATGAAGTACTTCCCGGAGTCGGACATCACCGAACTGCGCGAGGCGTTCCCCGGATCGAGCAGCTTCAAGCCCGTGCCGTCGAGGTTCACGCGGTAGAGGTGGGTGAAATAGGGGTCTTCGCCTTGCTCCCGCCCGTTGGCCGTGAAGTACATCACCCGGAGCTTCTCGTCCACCCAGGTGATGGGCCCGGTCACGAACTCGCCGGTGGTGATCTGGTTTTTGAGCGCGCCGTCGGCGCCGAAGAGGTAGTAGTGGCCCCACCCGTCGCGTTCCGACCAGTGGATGAACTCCTGGCCATTGGCGAGGGTCCAGAGGGGGTTCGTCTCGATATAGGTATTGAGCCGCTCCTCGATGATTGTCTTGACCTCGCCCGTCGTGGTGTCGGCGACACAGATGTCCACTCGATGAAGATCGCGACTGTTGCGGAGGAAGTACATCTTGTCGGTGCGGTCACTCAGCCATTGGCCTTCGGTCTTCTGCTGCGCAGTCGCCCGCGCGGTGGTTCGCGCGGTGGCCACCTGGATGGTCTGATCCTTGAACGCGTCGGCCTTCACGGTCACGCGGGCCCTGCTCTCACGGTCGAAGATCAGAAGCTCGGCCTGATCGACGTTCTCCTCCCCGGGCATGGCGTAACGGTAGGTTTCGAGCTTCGGACGGGGGTTCGCCAGCGAGTTGATGACCCAAAGATCCGCGACCTTTCGGAGGTCCTGGCGCACGCCCGAGTACTTCGAGGAGTCCTTCGCCCATTGAAGGTTGATGGCGGGAACGCGGGGACCCTCCTTGTGTTTGTTGTCGCCTCGCTGGTCGCGCCGGGCGGCGGTACGGGCCTGTTCGTTCAGGCGGCGGGCGAAGCTGTAGTGCTCGATGCCGTCCGTGGTGATCTGAGCCTCCTGGATTTTCGGGTCGCCGAAGTCTTTGAGGGCCAGCTTGTAGTTCTCGGCATCCATCATGAAGAGGTTGTGGCCGCGCGCGAAGATCACGGTCTTGTCGTCGGGCGAGATCTGAGCCCAGCTGGGCTTGCGGGGTTCGGGCTCGAAATCGTGGAGGATCTGGAGCTTTCCGCGGGCGATCTCGTACTCGAAGTACAGAGTCTTGGTGGTCCTTGCTGCCTCGGGGTCCGCTTCGCCCGCTGCCCCCTCGCCCCGCGTGCCCGCCCCGGCCGCGTCACGCCGTGCTTCGGGGGAAGGCGCGGGTGAAGGTGTTGGCTTCGGCTTTTCGCCGGGGATCTTCGCTTCCTTGGGCACGTCAATCTCGAACTGAATGACCGTGTCGTTCTTCGCCCACTTGAGGAGAGGCGGCCGGGGCGGCTCCCCGCCGCCACCCTCGCCGCCTCCCGCCCCCGCGGCCCGCGCGGCGCCCACGGGAAGATGCTGTGCATCAAAGGGGATGCGGGTGAGAGTCGTCAACATGGCGGCCATCTTCGCGTTGTCCCACAGAGGCGTCTTGGTTCGTTTCAGGGGGTCAACCAGCGGAAAGGTCCGGCCCTGCGCGGTTTCGAAGGTGTAGAAGAAACGATCGCTCGCCTCCGCCCATCGCGGCGTCACGCTCGTGTCGAAGACGAGCTTGCCGACCTTCGAGGACATCCATCGGGACGCGAGTTCGTAGTTGGGTTCTGGGAGGCGTCGGTCTTCCCCGGCCCATGTGGAACCGGCGCTTAGGACGACAAGGCCAGCGGCGAGCAAGCGGGTAGCGCTCCGGTTGAGAAATTTCCGCAGGGGATTCATGGGGTTCTCCAAAAAGGGACTGAAGGCTGGGCGAATACTGCCAGAAAAGAGCGAGCGGCGGTTGCCTCAACCCTCCGCTGTCTCCGACGATAGTCAGCCGAATGGGAGAGGGCAGGCACAGGGCATCTCCCCGGTGCCGAATGCCAAGCGCAGGCGGGATTACTGAGCGCCTCCGCTCTGCGGACGTGCTCTAGAGCAAAGTCACTCGCCACGGCTCGCTCGTTTGTCGCTCCCGCCGGAGCGACGGGGGTCTGGGGGCTGAGCACAGCGGACTGACGTCTCCTGCGGCCCCCCACCTCAACTATCTATAGATCCCGTTGAACAGGAACTTGAACGTCCCGTGCGGCTGGGCACGGAACGTGATCTCCGGGCCGAACAGCATCAGGCGGCCCTCGCCCAACTTCGCCTCCGCGACCGCGACGCCGCCTTCAAGGTAGTGCTGACCCCACGCCCACCCGCTGCGCAGCGGTGTCGCCGTCTCGAACCACGCGACCGGCGTGACGCCGCGCGCGAGGGCGTTCGGCTTCAACTCGAATACCGGAGAATTGTCGAACATCACGTCGACCGCGGAGGAGACACCCCAGGCCAGAGGATGGGTGGTGTCCGCCTCGGCCCGCAGCACCGACCCCGGCACGTAGTACTTGTCCCGCCCCAGGTTTTTCGGGCCCGTTGCGGTGCGCTCGACGAGGTGGTTTTCGACCAGATCGAGGTGGTGACCGATCGCGGTCGATTCGCCGATGGCGATCACTTTTCCGCCGGCCTCCATGAACGCCTTGATCGCGGGCACGCTCTTCGCCACCGAATAGCGACCGAGCCACGGAGCAAACTCACCCGCACGTTCCGGAGAAGGCTGGCGGGAGAAGAAGAGGCCGCCCGCCGGGCCGTCGTTCTCGGGCAGGATGCCGTCCGCGAAGATGAGGACGTCGTACTTCGCGTTCAGGTTCCCGGCATCGATCCCCTGGGGATAGACAAGGTCGACCGAGGCGAACTCAAACTGCTCCAGGATCCAGCGGATCCAGCCCGAGGGCATACTGCCGCCGTACGTGTCGGCGAGGCCGATGCGCATGGTCTTGAGAGGAGTGGTTTCGGCGGGTTTCGATCCTGAGAGCACGGCGACACCAAATTCACCCGCCGCCTTCGTCACCACCGCAGTGGACGCGGCGCTCGCCGGAACGTAGTACCCTCCAGCGGCCAGGCCGGACGTGATTCGATGCACCTCGCCTCCCGCTTTCAGCACCCGGTTCACGACCAGGACAGAGTCGTTCTGGCTGGCGGGAAGGAGGTAACCGGCAGCACCCGGACCAGCGAGGGTCGCGGCTTGTGGTTTCAGGAGATTCGCCGGATCGATACGCTCGAAAGGTCCGTCGAAGCCGTCGAGGACGCGATCAAAGACCACGCCCATCTGATAGACGGGGGTCCAACCCGCGTTGTCGTAGGGAGGAATCGGCGGGCCGCCCGGCGAGGCGAAGTCGTTCGGATGATCCTGGGGCTCGAACATGTCGATCACATGCGGCCGGAAGGCCTGCGCGGTCTTCACCACGATGGAGCCCTTGGGATAACTCTTCCCCGCTGCAGAGAAGTCGGCGGTGGCGCGATGGACCACGATGCCCGATCGCTGCAGGGCATTGATGAACTTGATCGCGGTCGGAAAGTCGGCCTGGCTCGCGGGAATGATGTAGCCGCGGGGGTCGCGATCGGCGGGCTTGCGAAGCTCATCGAAGTACTTCGCGGGGACCACCGGCGAACGGCCACCGGCATTGGCGGCGAAGAGGCCGCCCGGGGTCATGGTCGGATTCATGGTAGAGGCGGGGCCCCCGGGTGCGCGCGTTTCCTTGTCGGCCACCGCACGGACCGCGTCGATGTCCTTCGGCCACACCGTCCAGCTGTCCTTGCTGCCGCGCTCGATGGAGTTCCGGCCCATCTTGTAAATGTTGTAGAGGAACTGCTCGCGGTGGCGCGAGGCGATGTCGAGCACCGCGTAGTTCGCGGTCACCGAATAGTCGATCGACTGCCGGAAGTGCCACTTCTGGGGGGCGATGGGCAACACATAGTCGCCGGTGGGCAGGGCGCGCTGGGGCACGAACTCGATATCCACGGGAGTAGGGTTGCCGATGGTCTCAGTCAGCAGGCCAATCTGGTTGTGGAAGTAGACCGTGGTGCGCAGGCCGCCGTTCCACCAGGTGGAGTAGTTGGCGCCGCGACGCGTGGTGGCGCCGGGCTTGTTCTCGACCACGAAGCGGTTGTGCATCGAGGCACCCACGAGGTCGAGGCCGGTGAGGATCAGCGGATCGAAGTTGTAGTTGAAAGGATCGCGGAAGGGCGGTGCGAAAAGGACGGCGCCGGTGGGCCCGGTCTGATGGTGGTTGTACATGATCTGCGGAATCCACTCGATCGAGAGCTGGCGGGCCATGTTGCGGCTCTCGGGCTGGGTCAGGGCGTAGAAGTCGCGATTGTTGTCGTGGCCGATGTACTTCTGATACAGGCGCGGGATGTCGCTGGAGTTCCGCTTCTTCTCGTCGGAGTCCTTCATGTACCAGTTGGAGACCAGTTCCATGCCGTCGGGGTTCGCATGCACGGCGAGGATGATGAGGTCGTTCAGGAAGCGCAGGGTCTCTTCATCGGTCCGGCTGGTGAGCTGATACACGGTCTCTGCGAGCTGGGAAGCGCCGAGGACCTCGGTCGCGTGGAGGCCGCCGTCGATCCAGACCACGGCTTTGCCTTCCTTCGAGAGCGCCCGCGCCTGCGCTTCGGTCAGGCCTTCGGCCCGCGCCAGCTTCTGCGAGATGTCCTTGTACTTCGCGAGGAGCTTGTGGTTAGCGGGCGAGGTGATGATCGCCATCCACTGATCGCGGCCTTCCGCGGTCTTGCCGATGGACTGGAGAATCATGCGGTCGGAGGCCGCGTCGACCTTCTTGATGTAGTCGGTGAACTGGGTGTAGTTGGCGAGCTTGTAGTCGTCGCCGATGGTGAAGCCGTACACGTCCCTGGTGCTCGGGACTTTGCCGGCTTGCGCCTGGCTGATGGAGGCGAGGGCCAGGAAACCAAGTCCTGGCAGGGAGAGGCGTAGATATCTCATGCGTTGTTCCTCAGATGAAGAGGGAGCCCGCCCGGGACCCCGAAAAGTGTCGGGGGAATCTTAGCCCGGCCCCCGCCAAACGAGCCGCCCGTCGCGGCGGACATCCGGCCGGACCTTAAAGCCGCCGTCGAGCAGTTTGCCGCGGCCCCTACCCTTTCTGGGCGCGGGCCTTGAGCTTGGCGTCGATGAAATCCGGATGCGCGACGTGGAGCAGTCCCGCGATCCTTCGGACCATGTGCTCCTCGTGCGCGTTCTTCGTTCCATCCGCGAAGGCGACGAGCCACAGCAGTTCAACCACGCGTTTTTTCTGGTCGTTATCGAAAGCCGTGTCCACCTGCGTAGTGAACTCGTACAGCGAGCCGGCGGAGCGCGATTGCTCCTCGGCGAGGCGCATGACCTCCTCGGTTTCGTCGGCGTCCAGATTGAAGATGCCCTGCAGGGCGGCGCGCATCACGGTGCGCTCGGACTCCTCAATCTTGTGGTCGGCGCGTACGATCTCGAACAGCAAAACACCCGCGGCGAGACGCAGCGACTTCTCCGAGGCCTCCTGCGACTGGGTCGCGGCGGGAGCGACCTTCGATTGAAAGAAGGCTTTCAAAGCATCAATCATGGCGCGGCGAGGCTACTACGGGCGATCGTCGGGGCCGAGCGCCCGGTAGCCCTACTTCGCTGCGGCCAGCGTGTAGTCGAAGCGATACGAGTGTTTGGTGCCTTCGATGATGATCTCCATCCTGCCGGCGAGGCCCGTGAGTTCTCCCGTGCCCGAATCCGGGACCACCACGATGTTCAGCTGGAAGTCCGCGTTCTCCTTCATGGTGGCGTGGTGCATCAGTGTGAACGAACCCTTCCGGCCCTTGAGCGATCCCGTCACCACCTCAATCGCCACGTAGCCCGCCGAGCCCTTGACCGGCGTGCCGACGGTCATCATCTCGCCCAGGCTCGTGCCCTCGATGTCGCCCTTGAACTGCTTGTCGATGGACATGCGGCCGACCGGGACGCCCGGCACCTTGTGGTCTTCGGCGAGGGGTTTGACCTTCACCTCGAATGTGCCGGCGGCCTGGGAGGTCATGGACTTTCCTTTCCAAGGGGGAGCGGTCGCCGGTTGCGCGCGCGACTGGGGAGCGGCGGCGAGGAGCAAGACTCCAACGACCACAGCGAGTTTCGGTTGTGCCTTCATGAACGGATGGTAGCGTGCTCGGGCTGTGGGGCGATCTGAAGGCGCGGGTCTTTGAGACTGACGACGACCTCGCGGGCGTCGCGATCCTCGAACCCTTCCTCCGACGCCTGAAGCCCCGCATCGACGATTCGATCACCCTGGCCGGCCGCCCCTCGGGCGCCGCTCAGCGATAGACGAGACAGCCGCGAGCCTCAAGGTCGGCGAGCCAGGGAAGGTGCGGCAGGGTCTGGGTCCAACGCAGGTCGAGCTTTTCGAGCTTCGGAAGATGGGAGATCGACTCGGGCAGCGCAAGCAGAGGATTTCCGCGCAGGTCCAGTTGCCGCAAATCGGCGAGGTCCCCCACCGACTGAGGGAGCGACGTGAGTCGGTTGTTCCGCAAGTGCAGTTCGCGCAAACCGGTGAGGCAGCTCACGGAGGCCGGAACCTCGCGCAGAGGGTTGTCCGTGAAACGGAGTTCTCGCAGAGCCGCCATATCGGTCACCGCCTCGGGCCACTCCGCAAACGCGTTCTCGCTGACGTTCAGATAGCGAAGAAATGTGAGCTGGGCGAGGCTGCCGGGCAGTGCTGTGAGCCGGTTGTCGTGCAGGTACAAGAACCGATCAAGCCGAACCAGGTCGCCCAGGGACTCGGGAACGGCCACCAGGTGATTGTGGCCCAGGTCCAGCGTCCGAAGGTGCTTCAGATTCTTGATCGACTCCGGGATCGACTCCAGATCGTTGTCAGCCAGAATGAGAGTCTCAAGGCTGGTGTCTTGAAAAACAGAGTCGGGAACGACGCCAAGCCGCTGCTTCCAGAGATCCAGAACCTTGGGAGCCTCCATCGCGAGCAATCTAGCAGGGTGGCCGCAGCCCCCAACGAACGAGTTCAAGGGCGTGGGCGTTCCTCTACGGTCGCCGGAGCGATAGGATTTCCGCACCATGGTCGCCCAACATCGTCCCTTGCCTGCGCGATATCGGCTCCCCCTCATCTCGACCACGCTCGTCGTTGCTGGCGTCATCCATCTCATACCCATTTCCGGCGTCCTCGGATCCGAGCGGCTCTTCGCCTTGTACGGCCTGCCCATGACGGAGTCGAACCTCTCCATTCTGATGCGACATCGCGCCGTACTGTTTGGCCTGTTGGGAGCCTTCATGGTGTTTGCCGCGTTCCGGCCGCATTTGCAGGCACTCGCGTTGGTCGCCGGTTTCGCGAGCGTGATCTCCTTCCTTGGGATCGCGGTGTCCACCGGCGGATACAACGACGCGGTCGCGCGCATCGTCGCGGCTGACCTCGTGGCCCTGGTCAGCCTGTTGATCGGAGCCACCGCCTGCCTCTGGCGGCGTCCGTGAAACCAGTCCTCTACAACGAACTCGTCCCCGGTCGATTTCGCAAGGGCGTCGAATCAGCTCTCCGCGACCACAACCACCTTGTCGTCGAGGTCGAAGCTCACCCGTTCGGCCTTCGGTGGGTTGGTGCGCACGCCATAAGAGGCCGAGGCATCGCGAGCGAGCGAGGCCTTGCGGTAGCCGATTGCGATCTCGCCGCGTCTTCGGGCCGCCTCGACCACGGTCGCAAAACTCATCCCGATTCTGAGGCGGACATAGTCCGATGCGGGCTTGAGATAGATCTCGGCCCCCTCGGGGTCGAACAGATCTGACAAGACCGGGAAAAGCTGCTTGTTCTCGGCGACCTGACACATCATCAGGCTCACCAGGCGGTCGCTGACAATGAAGTCGTCGGCATCCGTCACTTCGGCCAGACGGCGATTGCGAACGTCGCGCATATCGCTCACGATGGCCAGGTCCTTGCCGAGCTTCTCGCCGATCTCACGCAGATGGAGCAGGGTCATCAGCACCCTCGAGTCCGACATCTCCGCGGTGAGTTCGTTGTCGGAAAGCACGATGAGATGATCAAAAGCACCTACGCTGAGTGAATCGAGAACCTTGCGGTCGGTCACATCGGCCTTGTGGCAGTGCAGCGACTGGTTCTTGAGCGTGGCGGTGAGGCTGGTCACCAGATCCTGATCATCGGCGGCAGCCACCACCACCACCTCCGAGCCCTTCGCGGCATAGGAGTCGAGGCCGTTGACGATGCTTAACAGCCGTTCGTTGGCTCCGAGAATCAGCGTGCGCTCGGGCAGAGCCTTCGCTCTCACGGGCGCCACGATCGCGCTTTCGTCGATGACGTCGATGTTCTTCGACGCCACCACGGTGTCGTCATCGGCGGAGATGGCGATGAGGCGATCGGAGATATCGATCTTCCGCGCCAGGTCCGGCAGGACCACCGGCCCATCCGTGGTCGCGAGGCCGATCAGGCTGGAAGTGGGATATCGGTTGAGGGCTTCGCCGAACGTGAGGCCAGCCACCGCGTCGGGCCGGCTGAAATAGATCTCGTCGCCCCCGAAATCGAGCAGCTCCGTATGAACCAGCGACAAACCGCTTTGGCGGCAGGTCTGCACAGTGATGCGCGAGATCAGGTCGCCCGCGGCGATGATCGACGCTTCGCTCTTCCCGACCATACGGGCGATTCCCAGGTTCTTCTCATGCCGCAACTCGGCCACGATGTGATACGGCTCCTTGCGGCGATCTGGAGCGTGAATGAGGGCGAGGAGGGTCTTGATGACGTGAACGTCCGGGTCGCCATGATCCGGAGCGATGACGAGGATCGAGCGCGAGGTTTGAACACTGACCATGGCGAGATCCAGGATGTCGGTGACGCTCCCCGATCGACAAACCACGCGCGTGGTGCGCAGGTCAGAGATGCGCTCGCGAATCTCCTCCTCCATCACAACCTTGTCGGCCTCGGAAAGGATGACGATGCAGGCATCCTTCTTGTTCTCGTTCGCGATCGACAACTCTTCGATGATGGTGAAGACCGCCGGCCCCCAGCCAAGAACCACGGTGTGGTCGTCTTCAATTACCTTGGAACGGCCCTTCCGAAGGCCGTCCAGCTTGGCCTCGAGTCCGGTGTTGAGAATGCCGATCAGAGCGGAAACGATGAAAACGCCGCCCAGCGTGACCCCCAGATTGGCCACCAGGAAGGCCCATGAGCCCGCATCTCCACCCATGGTTCCTGCATCCAATGTGCGCATCAGGCCGTACCACATTCGTTCGATGAGGCTGGTTTCGCGCATGTCGTCCGGAAGCACGCCCAGGATTGAAACCGCGCCCGCCCAGAACACAATGAAGGACACCGTGCCAAGGGCGAGCAACCCGATGAGGGCGGGGGTGCCCTTCGACATGAGGTTGTCGAAGGCGTAGCGGAGCCGGTCGGAGGCGGAGGGTGGATTGAAGTTGGCGGAAGTCATCGGTCAGTAGTCTAGGTCCGTTTGGCCTCTCCGTTTCTGCTCTGCAGGGGGCCGGTCTTGTGCCTGCCCTTTCTACTCGGAACCCTGGAGCCGCATTCGGGTATCTAATCGTGCCTGAGGGCGCGGAGCGGGTCGATGCGGGCGGCGCGCGAGGCGGGCACCCAGCAAGCGAGCACGGCTACGAGGACAAGCAACAGAGCGGCGACGCCATAGGCGAGGGGGTCGGCGAAGTGAACGCCATAGAAGGTCGCGCGCGTTGAGGCGGAGAGGGCGATCGCGCACAGCCCCCCCACCACCACGCTGATTCCGACCAGACGCATTCCCTGGGAAAGCACGCTCGCCTTCAGACCCCAGGGCGTCTCCCCCAGAGCGATGCGGATGCCCAACTCGCGAGTGCGCTGACTGACCGAATAGGCGAGGGCGGCATAAAGGCCGAGCCCGGCCAGCGCCACCGACATCATCCCGAAGACCGACATCAGGGCCGCCGCGAGTCGGGTGGGGGCCTGGGCTTCGGCCATGAGGTCGTCCATCGGGCGGACCTCCTGAATGGCCAGCGATGGGCTCAAGGCGATGAGTTCGCGACGGAGCGCAGGGGCCAGGTCCTCAGGAGGTGTGGTCGAACGCACGACCAGGCTGGAGCGAAGCCGCGCGTAGACATCAGGCTCGTAGATCTGAGGCATGGGCGAATTCTTGATCCCCTGAAGGCTGAGAGGGGCCACGACACCCACGACCTCGGCGAAGGCACTCGGACCGCTCGGCTCGATCTGAAGCCACTCCCCCACCCCGGACCGGCCCGGGAAGGCCCGGCCGGCAAGTGCCGTGTCGATGATGATCCGGCGAGGCGCTCCTTCGGCATCGATGTCGTCCGGCCCGAACTCCCGCCCGGCCACCAGGGTGGCGCCCATCGCCGCGAAGAATCCAGGAGACACGCGGCGATAGTCGGCGGTGGCCGACTCCCAATTCCGCGCCGTCTCCTCGTCGTAGGCAAAAGTCTGCAACGGCCCAGCACCCGCCAGGGGAAGCAGACTCACAGCGCCCACCGCAGTCACGCCGGGGAGCGCCCGCAGACGTTCTTCCATCTGGCGGTAGAAATGGCGCACCGCGACACTGTTCGCGAACTGGTAGCGAGGCAGCGCCATCCGAAGAGTGAGCAACCCCTTCGGTTCGAAACCTGGACGCACTTCCATGAGCGCGCGGAAACTCTGAATCATCAGACCGGTGCCCACGACCACCATGACGGTGAGTGCTACTTGTCCGATCACCAGCCGGTCCTGCACCCGGCGCCGATACGAACCCGACAACCGGAGGTCCGAGGCTGGTCCTGGGTAGGAGACGGCTCCGGCCGCACGCAGCCCGGGCACCAGGGCGGAAAGAAACGTGGCGAGGAGGACAGCTCCAAGCGAGAAACCGAAGACGGGCAGATCCAGAGTTACGGTTTGAAGGCGCGGAATGGCCGCCGCCTCCATGCCGCGGATCACCTGCACGCTCCAGCGCGCAATGAGCACGCCGATCAGCGCCGAGGCGAGGGCGATCACCAAGCCCTCGGCAAGAACGGAGCGCGCCAGTTGCAGACGGCTGGCCCCGAGTGCGGCCCGCATGCGGAACTCCGATTCGCGGTCGAACCCTCGGGCCAGAAGCAGGCGCGCGACGTTGGCGCACGCAATCAACAGAACGAAACCGACCGCTCCCATCAACGACCAGAGTCCGCAGCGCACACTCTTGACCACATCGTCCTCGAGCTTCACCAGGCCCACCCGCAGGTCTCCCGCCTTGAACTCGGCGACTTCGCGTCGTAGATCTGCGCCCATCGCGGTCATTTCATGGCGGGCTTCCTCGAAGCTCACGCCCTTTCGGATCTTCCCGAGGGCGGTCCAGGCCGTCCAATTGCGCGGAGGCAGCCGGGCGAAGTCGATACGCGAGGGTTTCCACACCTGCGGGCGCTTCACGAAAAACGCCTCGGCGGGAAGATGGAGTTCAAAGCCCTTCGGCAACACCCCAACCACTTCATGGGCCATGCCATCCAGGTTCACCTTGCGGCCGATCACCGCCGGATCTGTGCCGAATTGGCGCTGCCACAGATCGTGATCGATCCACACCACACGGGGCCCTTCGGGCAAGTCCTCGCTCTCGGCGAAGTGGCGGCCCAGCGCCGGCTCGACACCGAGAAACGGAAAGAAGTTGTGCGCGATATTTCCAACCCGAACGAGTTCGGGATCGCCCTTCGCCTGAAAGAGGGTTTCGTATCCACCGATGAGTGTGAAGTCTTCGAAGAGTTTGGCGCGCTCCTTGTAGTCGCGATAGTCCATCGGATGAACCGCGGGCAGCGACTGGCCCTTGCCGAAGCTATGCCAGACCACCGCGATGCGATCGGCGTCGCGATAGGGCAACGGCCGCAGCAGCGCTCCGTGGATCACGCTGAACACCGCAACGTTGATACCGATCCCGAGCGCGAGGCTCAGCACCGCGACGAGCAGCAGCCCGGGCCGATTGAGCAGCATCCGCGCAGCAACCAGAGTCTCTCGCATCATCGGGGGAACACCATTGAGGCGAGACTAAACGAAGAAAGACAAAGTCGAGCGATTCAAGAAAGTGAATCGCGAGGCGCGCACTATGATGCGCGCACTCGACCGCGACCAAAGAGAGGTCGCCCCTTCCATACAGGAGACCTCATGCTGTCTTTCGCCCTTCTCGCAGTGCTCGCCGCAGGCTCGCCCGAACTCTCGCCGGGCACGGTGTACGACCCCGCCATTCCCACGATCAAGTCTGTCCTTGGTTACGATCATGGAGAAGAGATCTCGACCGGTGACGGCTTCGTGACCTACTTCAAGGCGCTCGAGGCGGCCTCGGGCGGGCGGGCGAAGGTGATCGAGTACGCGAGGTCGTGGGAGGGACGTCCCCTCATCGTGATGGTGGTGGGAACCGCGGAACGGATCCGGGGCCTCGAATCGATCAAGGCGGACATGAAGAGGCTGGCCGATCCGCGAGGCCTGAGTGCGGTCGAGGTGGAGGCGCTCGTGAGTCGCGTGCCCGTGATCACCTGGCTCGTCCACGGCGTGCACGGCAACGAGATCTCTTCCGGGGACGCGGCCCTGGCCGAGGCCTATCACCTGCTGGCCGCAAAGAACGACCCCTCCACCGACACCATTCTGCGCGAGTCCCTGGTTCTTATCGACCCCATGCAGAACCCCGACGGGCGCGCGCGTTTCAACTTCCAGAATCTCCAGGGCCGCGCTTCTTTTCCGGACTCCGAGCCGTTGTCCGCAGAGCACGATGAGCCCTGGCCCGGGGGACGCTCCAACCACTACCTCTTCGATCTGAACCGCGACTGGCTCGCCATCACTCAGCCGGAGAGTGCGGGCCGCATCAAACTCTTCCTTGAGTTCTTCCCTCAAGTGACCGTGGATCTTCACGAGATGGGAGGCGATTCGACCTACTACTTCCCGCCGGCCGCAGCACCCAAGAACCCGTTCCGTACCGCCACGCAATCGGCCTGGCTGGAGAAGTTCGGCCGCCACAACGCCGTGAAGTTCGATGAACGCGGCTTCGCTTACTTCATCCGCGAGGTCTTCGATTCCTTCTATCCGGGTTACGGTGCTTCCTGGCCGATGGCTCAGGGTTCCATCGCGAAGACGTTCGAGCAGGCGTCCTCGCGCGGGCTCATCTTTCGGCGCCAGGACGGCACCGACCTCACCTTCAAAACCGGCGTGGTTCAGCACTTCACCGCGGCTATGCGTACCGCTCTGACCGCGGCCGAGAACCGCAAGGCGATAGTGAGCGACTTCGCGGCGTTCCGGAGGAGTGCGGTGGACGAGGGCGGCACGAGGGAGTACGTGCTCGTTCCGGGTAGCGATCCCTCGCGCGCGCGCCGGCTCGCGAGCCTTCTCGTCGCCCAGGGCGTTGAAGTGTTCCATGCGGACGAAGCCGCGACTGCGGCGGCGAGCGCTTCCACCAGCAAGATCGGCGGAACGAAGAGCCGCGAGACAAAGCCCGCCACTCCCGGCGCAAGCTACCCCGCGGGGTCGTACATCATTCCGCTGGCCCAGCCGACTTCCAGACTCGTCAGGAACCTGCTCGATCGCGAGGTCGCCATGGATCCTGAATTCCTGAAGAAGCAGGAGGAGCGCCGCGCGCGTCTGCTCCCCGATCAGTTCTACGACATCACGACCTGGAGCCTGCCCGCACTCTTCGACGTTGACTGTGTGATCTCCGACGTGAAGCTCGCGGGAAAGCGGTCGCGCTTTGACGCGGATCTGGTTGAAACCCGGGAGGTGAAGGCGGCATCGGTGGCTTACCTCGTACCGTGGGGGTCGGCGGCATCGGCGGCGGTGGCGGAAGCGGCCCGGGCCGGCGTGCGGGTCCGCGTCGCGGGCGATTCGTTCTCCCTTGAAGGCCGGAAGTACGCAATCGGCACCGCGGTCATCCGCGTAGCCGAGAACGATGCGAACCTGCGCGCGACCCTTCAGACGATGGCCTCGAAGTGGAGAGTCGAGGTCATCGCCGCCAACTCCGGTTTCGTGGACGAAGGCGGGATCTCGCTCGGCAGCAACGAGGTTCGCCCCCTGAAGTCACCCAGAGTCCTCCTGATGTGGGACTCGCCCACGTCCTCGCTTTCCGCGGGTTGGGCGCGCTACGTTCTGGAGCGCCGGTTCAGCCAGCCGGTTTCCGCCATCCGCGTCTCCACGCTGCGGCGGGTGGACCTGCGCAAGTTCGACGTGGTGGTCATGCCCCACGGCAACTACGAAGGAGTGCTGACCGACCCGGATGTGGCGCGCATCAAGGACTTCGTGCGAATGGGCGGCACCCTCGTCACCATCGGCGAAGCGTCGCGCTGGGCCTCCCGCGACAATGTCGGCTTGCTCTCTACGGACACCGAACTGAAGGACGGCCGCAGCGATGAGACCACCGATGCAAAGAAGGCGGAGGCGGCAAGCGACCAGAAGGGCTTCGACTACAGCCGGGCCATCACTCCCGCTCGTCCGCGGCCCGATCCCATCGCGGGCGCGATCCTGCGCGGTTCCCTCGACACCGAACACTGGCTTTCGGCCGGCCTCGATGGCGAGTTCCAGGTGATGGTGGACGGCCAGCGCGTCTTCACGCCCATCAAGCTCGACAAGGGCACGAACGTCGGCGTTTACAAAACCGCCGACAAACTGTGGGTGAGCGGCATCCTGTGGAAAGAGAACAAGGACTCCTATGCCCAGAAGGCGTTCCTGATCCACGAGCCGCTCGGTGCAGGCCACGTGGTCGCCTTCGCCGAAGAGCCGAACTTCCGCGCCTACTCCCAGGCTTCGGAGCTGCTCTTCATGAACGCCGTACTGCTCGGACCCGCGCACTGATCGGGAATCGTAGAGGTGGTCACCCTGAACTCGTTCGCTGCTGGGGTGCCGCGGGCCTCGTGGCCGCCCTTGCGCCCCAAACACCGCGGCGGATTCGTAATTCCGATACGGAACGGGCAGGCACAAGGCCTGCCCCTACATTCGCGAACCTTCGCCAGCTCGGCCTCTCGTTCTCCGAATCGTAGAGGTGGTCACCCTGAACTCCTTCGCTGTTGGGGTGCCGCGGGCCTCGGGTCTGATCCTTGGCGCCGGGTACAATCCCCGCCCCGATCATGAGTGCCGATTTCAGTCTGATCGAGGTTCATCGCGACGGAGCCGCGCTCATTCCTAAAGACTCCGATCCTGAACCGGGGATCGCGGTGGTCGTCGAGTCGCAGCAGGTGCCGCCGCTTCCCGTTTGCACCTGTCGGACCTGGTACAAGCGCCCGAAGAACCGCCGATGCGGGCACGTCGATGCCCTCCGGGATCTGACGCGGGCGTTCCGGAAAGTCTCCGGCAAACGTCCCTTCTCAGAGCAGCTGGAAGCCTCGTTCTGGGGCCGGGTCGCCCGCCTGCTCCAGAACGATCAGCCTCAGCCGTGCGAGGCCACGCCCATCGAACAGGCCGCAAACGGATATCGGATCGTCACTCTCGGGGGTGAAGCCCTCGCCTATGTCGAGGGCCACGACCCCGAGATCCAGCGTCTCGTCGATCGGTGCGATGTTGGCGGCAAGCGAAATCACCAGCGCGCGCGACTTCTCGCCCGGTTGCGGGACATGCAGACCACCGATCAGGAGGCGATGCTCAACAAGATGGGGTCGCGCACCCATCGTCAGACCTTCGAAGCGAGTCTGTGGCACCGACTCGCCTATCACTGCGTACGCGAGCATGGCGACGAGGGTGCCTTCCATCTGGCGATCGACCTCACGGGCGGCTTCCCCTGGCTCGTCTTCACCGCAAAAGACGCCTTGACCCTGCGCGTCCGGCTACCTCACGCGAGCCTCGAAACCGTGCTTCGCCTGGTGGGCGAACGTACGCCCGACACCGCCATTCGTCCGATTCCCCTGCGGTCTCTGCTCGCGGTGAAACCCGAGACCAGGCTCGACCTCGACGTCCGGGCGGGCATCGAGGGTCTCCAGTCCATGGGCGAAGCAAGACTGCTCGCAAGCCCCGCCCTTCGCCTGTTCCGCTACGGCCGCCTGGTTTTCCTCCCCACCGTGGGCGTGCTCGCGGAGATGGAGACTCCGGGCAGTGAACGGAAATTCATGGCCCCGGTGGCCATGCAACTCGTGAAAAGCGCGTTGCCGACCCTGACCCTTCCCCCCGACGAGAAGACCGCCAGCGCCCCCGCGGTTCTGCAGGTGTTTGAGGAGTATGACGCCATCGAAATCAGTGGGGCCACGATCGAGGGCGACTCCTACTGGCTCAACTTGAGCTACGCGGTGGGGCAAGGACTGGTCTCGCTGAGCGACCTGATGCAGGCGCGTGAGGAGCGGCGCACTCGTTTCGATGTCGAGGGCGGCTTCGTGGATCTTTCGGCGCCAGCTTTTGCCGACATCGATCGGTTGCGGGCTCGAAAAGATGGCACGCTGCGCGCTCCCGGCCGCATCTCGGTCTCACCGCTTGAACTGCTGCGAATGACCGCCCCCCGAGGCGCCCATGTTCGCCTCGAGGCGGCCGGGAGCGAAGCGCAAGCCCGGATCGAGCGGCTGATCGAGGGCCGGGCCACCACGCCTTTGCGGGCGCCGGAAGGACTCACGTCGAGCCTTCGTTCGTACCAACAACTCGGCCTCGAATGGCTCGGCTTCCTCTGGGAACATGGGCTGAGCGGACTGCTCTGCGACGAGATGGGCCTTGGCAAGACTCATCAGGCCATGGCCTTCCTTGTGGCTCTGCGCGATCAGGCTGCGATCCAGGCGCCGTTCCTCGTGGTGTGCCCGACGTCCGTGGTCAGCCACTGGCGTGACAAACTGCGCGCACATGCGCCCAGTCTTCCTGTGCAGATGCATCACGGAACGCAAAGGCGGAGTGCGGATTTTCCCCCGGGCTCGGTCACGATCACCTCCTACGGCATTCTCTGGCGCGACATCGAACTGCTCGCGGAGACTCCCTTCGCGGCCGCGGTCTTCGATGAAGTGCAGCAGATAAAAAACAGCGGCACGCGGGCCCATCAGGCCGCTCTCCAGTTGCGTCCGCGGATGCGGCTCGGGCTCACGGGAACGCCCATCGAAAATGAGCTCGCCGACCTGAAGACACTTTTCGACTTCGTCCTCCCCGAGTATCTGGGTACGGATGAGGCTTTCACGCGGAGGTTCGGAGGTGCGCCGGGCGTGCCCCCGCGCCGGCTGGACGAACTTCGCCGCCTCCTCCGCCCTTTCGTTCTCCGCCGCCTCAAGTCCGCGGTGCTATCGGAACTGCCCGAACTCACCACCGACCTGCGCGCGTGCGCGCTCTCGGAGGAGCAGAAGGTGCTTTATCGACAGGCCCTCTCGGACCGTGCGCCCAAGCTGCTGGAGCAGATTCGCGCAGGCTCGGAACCGGTACCCTACATTCACATCTTCGCGCTGCTCAACCTGCTGAAGCGCATCTGCAATCACCCCGCCCTCGCACTCGATCGCGCTTCGGAGTACGCACAGTTCGCCTCGGGCAAGTGGGATCTCTTCTGCGAATTGCTCGACGAGAGTCTGGGCAGCGGCCAGAAGGTGATCGTGTTCACCCAGTTTCTGGGCATGATCGAGATGTTCGAGCGGCACCTGCGCGAGTCCTCGACCGGCTTCGTGACCCTCACCGGGGCCAGTCGCGACCGCGGCGCCCTCGTGGATCGCTTCAACAACGATCCCGAGTGCCGCGTCTTCCTGGGCAGCTTGAAAGCGGGCGGCACCGGAATCGACCTGGTGGGCGGCTCGGTGGTGATTCACTACGACCGCTGGTGGAACGCGGCCCGCGAGGACCAGGCAACCGACCGCGCTCATCGCATCGGTCAGAAGCGGCCGGTGCAGGTGTTCAAGCTCGTGACTGAGGGAACTCTCGAAGAGAAGATCTCCACGATCATCGAGCGCAAACGTGCGCTCGCCGCGGACGTGCTGCAGGCCGACGAGCCGGGCCTCGCCAAGACGTTCACCCGCGAAGAGCTTGTCGAACTCCTTCAGCCGCCTGGCTAGGGCGGAGAGGGCCCAAAGGCGCGCGCTACAACCACTTCGCTTTCTTGAAGCGGTAGACGAGATACGCGTCGACCGCCACCATCAAGCCGATCGAGAACGGATAACCCCAGGTCCAGCGCAACTCGGGCATATGGTCGAAGTTCATTCCGTAAACCCCCGCGATCATGGTGGGGACCGCGGCCAGGGCGGCGTAGGCGGCGAGACGCTTGGTGATCTCGGTCTCGTTCATGGTGATGAGCGAGAGATTGACCGAGATGACGGTGGCCACCATGTCGCGCAGGCTGTCGATGCTCTGCTTCAACCGCAACAGGTGGTCGTAGACGTCGCGAAAATACTCATCGAGGCCAGCGCAGATGGGGGGGACGCGACCCCCGTGGAGTTTCCCCGCCACTTCCAGGAGGGGGCCGGTGGCACGGTCGAGAACCATCAGCTTGCGCTTGAGGCCGTATAGGGCCTCGATGTTCTCGCGGGTGCTCTGCCCGGAGAAGATCCTCTCCTCGATCTCGTCGATCTCCTCGGTGAGAGCGTCGAGAACCGGAAAGTATCGATCCACCACAGCATCCATGAGTGCGTAGAGAACGTACGCGGGGCCATGCTGCAGAAGCTCGGGTTCCTGCTCCGACCGTTGGCGCACATCGGTGAAGCCGTGGGCGGTATCGCGACGCACCGAGACCACGTAGTTCTGGCCGACGAAGATCGCGACCTCCCCGGTGGTGAGGTCGCCGTCCTTCTGTTCGATCATCTGCAGGACGACGAACAGCGAAGCTCCGTATTCGTCCATCTTGGGACGCTGATGACCGTGCTGGGCATCCTCGACGGCCAGTTCGTGCAGGTCGAACTCGTCCTGAAGGGCCTCGACTTCGGCGTGATCGGGGTCCTTCAGAGCCACCCAGACGAAACAATCGGGCTGAACCGTGTACGAGCGAATCTCGGAGAACGGGATATCGGCGAGCTTCTTCCCTCTTCGGTAGGCCGCGCAATTGATGAGCATGGGAGTTGGCTAAGGGTATATCAGCCGCCGCCCGCACGTGCTACAAGAATGGCAACTGGGCGATTGACTTAAGGCGAGTCAGATACCCGATTCGCCAGTAGGGGAACCAAAAGGCTACTTCTTGTAGACCTCGACGAGGCCGATGCCCTGGAAGGAGCCCTTGCCTTTTACGATCGCGGTATAGGCGCCTGGAGCCAGGCTTCGCAAGATCGCCGACTCGAGCGCGTGCGACGGAGCATTGCCGGAGGAGCCGATGGCCGCGGTGTTATGTGCCTCGCCCCAGTTGTCGTTCGACTCGATCACGGTCGAACCGCTGTAGAGGTCCAACGTGGGATCCGGCAGGGCGCCGCCGAGATTGAACGGGGACTGGCCGAGCGACGGCCCCTTGGCGACGATCAGGACCTGTTGCGCAGCATCGCCCTGGATGATGAAGCCGCCAATCAGGATGTTGTCCCCGGTGAGCACCGGGCCGCGGGTCGAGATGTTGAGGAGAGGAGTCTCGGGCTTGTCCAGTTCGAACACCTCGACAATTCCGATGCCCGTCGTGTCGCCTACCCCCGTCACATGAACCGTATAAGGGACGTTCGGACTGACCGTGGTGAGAAGCGCTGCTTCGGCCGGGAAGGTCGGACCCTGCCCGGAAGCCGTGACCTCCGCGGCATTCGCCGCGGTTTGCCAGTTGTCGTTGAACTCAATGGGCGTCGAGCCGTTGAAGAGACGGATGGCGGGATCGGCCAGAGTGCCCGGAACGCCGAGAGAGGCCATGGACGGACCGCGACCGCGAATGATGACTTTCTTGGGCCCGCTCCCACCGACGATGAAGCCGCCAATCATGATGTTGTCGCCGGTCGCCACCAGGCCGCGCGTTGAAAGGTTCACGAGCCGTGGGATCGTCGTGCCGGACAGGGTAGTGAACGACGCGGCGGCCGAATAGGCGGTGCCCGCACCGTTGGTCGCGAATGCGCGGAATGAATAGGCGGTTCCCGGGGCGAGATTGCTGAGTGCGGACGTGAACGCGCCCATGGCGGTGCCGGTCACCACGACCTTGGACACACCGGTGCCGCTGATGAGGGGACTCGCATTCGCCGAGGTCAGCGCGTACACCAATCCCCGTTCGGTCAACGCCGTGCCACCGTCCGAGGTGAGGGTACCGCCGATGGTCGCGGTTTGCGCGGTGACGCCGGTGCTGGCCGGGGCGGTCAGGGTTGAAAGAGCCGCGGGAGTAACGCTGTTCGATGCCGTGGAAGACGCCCCTAGGCCTGCCGAGTTTTGGGCCTGCACCGCACACGTCACCGCCACTCCATTCAAGAGTCCCGTCACCGTGATCGGCGAACCGCTCCCCGTGGTGCTCTGCGCTCCACACGTAGCCTTGTATCCCGTGACCGCGGCGCCCCCGTTGCTCGACGGAGGACCGAACTCGACCATCGCGTGTAGGTTGCCGGCGATCGCCTTCCCCATCACCGGCGCTCCGGGAACCGTGACCACATTGCTGGCCCGGAAGTTGGAGACGGTGACCCGCGTGTCGTTCAGCGACTGTCGGTTGTCCGCGGAGTTGATCGCGGGCGAGGCGATTCCCATAGGTGAGCCGCTGAAGTTGACCGTGGGATTCGACCAGTAGTTGAGGCGAGCGCAATTGTTGCAGGCGCCTGCATAGGCCATCACGCTTCGAAAGGCCCCGGGAGCGCTCTTTCCATACCCGTAGGAATAGTCCTTGACGCCAGGGCAGGTCACGCCGCCACATGTACCCGCGTTGGCCCGGTCGTGATGCGACCCCTGGTTGTGGCCCATCTCATGTGCGAAGGAGTAGTTGGCGGCCGCGCAAGCCTGAGCGACCACGCTGAAGGCCCCGTCTTCAAAGGCGGGCGACTCCACCGCCATCAGATAGGCCAGGCCGCACAGGCCGGGCTCCTGAATCCAGAGACTCACGAAATCCGCAGCGTAGGTGTTGCGAAGCGCGTGGACGCCGGTCAGGTAAGCGTCCGCTGTTCCGGCAAGATCATCGAGGGCGTTGCTGAAGGCGGCGGTGCCCGTGGAACGCTCAACATAGGAGATCTGTTCCTTCCGCGCCAGGCGGACCCGCTGGACGACACCACTGTTGGCGTACCCCTGGTTTGTCTCGGTGATCGCGAGTTCGATCAGATTCTCGATCTGGGCCTGTCCTCCCACAGCGGTCTGAGCGGCGGGCGTGTAGACGACCAGTACGTCGATCGTCGACCCGTCGTCGGCGAGGGCCAAAGGCGTATCGGACCGCGGCGTGGCGTCTGCGGGCGGGCGAGCAACTGGAATCGGCTGGCCTTCCGGCGGAAAGCGGCTCTCGTCGATTTCCCTGATCGCGAAAACGCCGGGCGAGACGAACCGCAGCTGATAGGACCCGCCATCGCCGGTCTTGAAGTTCCCCGAAGCCACGTCCCCGGTGACCGCGACTGCCGCCGAGCTGAAGGGCCGCCCTTCAATGCGCCCGGCCCACGATACGGTGCTGCCATCCGCGCTGTCGGCGAAGGTCTCCATGGTGGCCAGCAGGGAGACACCGTCGAAGAGGTCGAGTTGGAAGCGCGGCACCGCCTCGCCCCTGGCCGCGGCCTTGCGGGCGGCACGGAGCGCGGCGGCGTCCACGAGCCCGAGGTTCAACAAGACGTAGCGGGAACGAATCACTTCGGGGCGAGCGGCACCTCGGTCCGGACGCGCCAGCCGAAGGTCGGCGGCGAGCGGGGTGAAGAGGGCCACCGCAGGCCGCTCAGGGCCCGGAGATACCGAATCCTGAACGGCCGCCGCGGCCTCGGCCCGGCCCACCGCGTTCGAGAAGAGGCCCGCGAGGGCCACAAACAGGCGCAGAGAATGAGCCGTCACGTCCCGATCCTTTTTTCTGCGGCGCGGAAGCGCCCTACTTCTTGTAAACCTCGACGAGGCCGATGCCCTGGAAGGTGCCTTTGCCCTTGACAATCGCGGTATAGGCGCCAGGTGCCAGGGTGCGCAGGATGGCCGCCTCCAGAGGCTTGGTCGGCGCATTCCCCGTTGCGGTAATGGCGGCGGCGTTCGTGGAGTCCACCCAATTGTCGTTGGACTCGATTACCGTCGCACCCGAATAAAGCTCCAGAGTGGGGTCAGGGAGCGAACCCGGAACAAGGAACGGAGCCTCGCCAAGGGACGGACCTTTGGCGACGATCAGGACCTGCTGGGCCGCATCGCCCTGAATGATGAAGCCCCCGATCAGGATGTTGTCACCCGTGAGCACTGGACCGCGGGTCGAGATGTTGAGGAGAGGAGTCTCGGGCTGGTCCAGCTCGAATACCTCGACGATCCCGATTCCGGTGGTGTTGCCGACACCGGTCACGTGAACGGTGTAGGGGACGTTGGGGCTGACCGTGGTGAGAAGGGCCGCCTCGGACGTGAACGTCGGAGCCTGCCCGGAGGCCGTGACCTCCGCTGAGTTCGCCGCGGTCTGCCAATTGTCGTTGAACTCAATGGGGTTCGCGCCGTTGAAGAGGCGAATCGCGGGATCCGACAGCGTCCCCGGGACACCGAGGGCGGCCATTGAGGGGCCGCGGCCGCGGATAACCACCTTCTTGGGGCCGCTGCCGCCCACGATGAAGCCGCCGATCATGATGTTGTCGCCCGTGCCCACAAAGCCACGAGTTGAGAGGTTCACGAGGCGCGGAATCGTGGTGCCGGCGAGCGTCGTGAAGGTGGCGGAGTTTGAGTATCCGGTACCCGTCCCGTTGATCGCGTAGGCCCGGTAGGAATAGCTGGTACCCGGGGTAAGCCCGCTCAGCGCGGTCGTGATGGTTCCAGTCGCGGTGCCGCTCACCACAACTTTCGTCACGCCCGTGCCGCCGACCAACGGACTCGCGTTTGCCGAGGTCAGGGAATACAGCAAGCCGCGCTCGGTGAGAGCCGTCCCACCGTCGGCACTCACCGTGCCGCCGATCGTCGCCGCTTCTGCGCTGACACTGGTGCTCGTGGGGCTCCCCACCACTGGTAGGCCTGCGATCGGGGTGACGCTGCTGGACGCCGCGGAGGCGGCGCCCAGTCCGACCGAGTTCTGCGCCTGGACCGTACACGTGACGGCGGTCCCGTTGATCAGGCCCGAGACGGTCACCGAGGTGCTGGTACCGGTGCCGCTCTGGGCGCCACAGGTCGCCTTGTAGCCGTTGATCGGAGCGCCTCCGTTATCCGTTGGGGCGGTGAAATCCACGATGGCCGAGGCATTGGCGGCGACCGCGCGGGCGATGGTGGGGGCACCAGGAACCGTGGGAGCCAGGGTGGTGAAGCCGCCCACCGAGGAGTAGCCCGTGCCAACACTGTTGGTGGCAAAAGCCCTAAATGAATAGCCCGTCGAGCCGACCAGGCCAGTCGCCGGGGCAGTGAAAACCGTGGTAGCGCTGGACGAGGCCACCTTGGTGACTCCGGTTCCTCCGATCGTCGGGTTACTGTTCGTCCCGGTAATCGAATAGACGACGCCACGCTCGCTGACGATGCCGGCACCGTCTGACGCCAGGCTGCCGCCCAAAGTGGCCCCCGACTTGGTCACATTCGCCGAAGTCGGGCTCGCTACGGTAGGCACCACTGGGACCACCGTGGCCTTTTCGTACAACCGAACGAAGCCGGCGAGGTCGTCGGTGCCGAAACGGGCGCCGCGATCGTTGCTGTAGGCGTAGGCCCGCATCATCGCGTCGTCCTGCGCCGTACCGGTCACGCAGGCCGGCGTCTTGTTGTCCCCGCAGGAGTGGCCAAGGCCTATGACGTGGCCGATCTCGTGGGCAAAGATCTGGGTGCCGAACGATTCCGAGAACTGCGTAAATGCGCAATCCGCGCCATCCTGCATGATGATCTCGCCCTCGGTGATCGACCCGTGGTCCGTGCCCTTATAGGAGTGGAGCCCGAGGTAACTGTAGCCGCCGAAGGCAAGGATACCGCCCGTGGTGCAGTTGTAGACCCCCGCGATGTCGTTGAACGGATCGTTGATCATGACGCCATTCACGCCGTCCGTCACTCCGCCACCGCCTGCGAAGATGCTCGACGACAGAGTGGTGTTCGTTCCGCCATAGGTGAACTTGAAGATGGCCCGCGACTCCGCGTTGTAGGCGGCCAGGGCCGTCTGGAACGCGGTGGCTCCGCCGGCCGCCATGGCGCTCCCGTTGGGGCGCAGAAACCATTGAACTGAAGCGCCGGTATCGAACTGGTTGAAACGGGCCGGCGGATCGGTGAGCAGCGTGAAGGGCGCGCTCGCCACTCGGCCCGCGACGTCGGCTTCGGTGGAGGGCCGGGCGTAAGCACCTTGGTCGCGGGCACCGCGACCTCGGGCTTCAATCCACGACGCGAAAGACTCGAAGTCGCGCGACGGCTCGGCCTCATCCCCGCCAATAGAGGTGCTGAGGGACAGGTCCCGGAAAGCGCGGGTCTCGGACGCGTTCACGAGCGTCACTTCCTTGAAGGCGCCCAACATCAAGTCGACGACGCGGTACATACCGTCCGAGTGGGCCTCCAGGAAGAGGATCACGCGCTGGCCCGGATCGAACTTCGGCATGCCTGCGACAATGAAGCGATCGCTGCCCGGAACCCCGACCTTGATGTTTCGACCGGAAACGGACCCCTTGAGCACCCGCTCCACCGACACATCGTATGAAGTGAAGCGCGACCCGAAGGCGCTGTTTTCGACCCTGCCGACGATGGCGATGGCCGACCGATCGACGAGAGACGCGTCGGTGACCGGGGTGTAGACCGCGGCGTGGGTGACGCCGCTTGCCGCCAACACCATTAAGAGGATGCTCAAAACACCGCAGAACTTCTTGGAATCCATAAAAACCTCGATGGTTGGGCGCGATACCGAAGCGCCGGTTGCCGGTTACCGAAACATCACGTCTGGGCCGGGATGGGGAGACGGGAGAGTAGCCGGAACCGCCAAAGCCCGTCAAGGCAATTCCCCGGACGGACGCAAGGCCTCGGCCCAAAAACCAGGACTTGACGCGGCGAGGGTTCGGGGAGTACTGTCTTTCACATAACGAGCGTTCGGTTTATGAACAACGTGAACGGATCGCTCCACCCCCCTTCAGGAGAACTCTATGACCCTTCGTCGATCCCGTTTGGACGTTGATGTCCGCTCACCCCGTATCTGCGCCACGGCCCTCGCCGTGGCCTTCCTGGCCTTGCCTGCGTCCGAAGCCCGGGCGTTCGAGGCATCCCCGATCCTGATCGAGGCCGTGGCCCCGCCCCCTCAAGCGACCCCCACCCCTACGCCCGCGGCCTCGCCCGCCGACGTGAAGCGCGCGGAAGACGTGACCGTCACCGCCCGGCGCAGAGAAGAGAACGTGCAGGTGGTGCCCCTCGCGGTGACCGTGAAAGCCGGCCGCGATCTCGAAGTGGCGGCGGTGGCCGATATCTCCGAACTTCAGGGCGAAGTGCCCAATCTCTCGATCTACGCGGGCCGCAACCAGCAGACCACCCTCACCGCGTTCATGCGCGGGGTCGGCCAGGCCGATCCCCTTTGGGGCGTCGATCCCGGAGTCGGCCTCTACCTGGATGACGTCTACATCGCCCGTCCCCAGGGCGCGCTCCTCGATGTCTTCGATGTGCAGCGGATCGAAGTGCTGCGCGGGCCCCAGGGCACGCTCTACGGCAAGAACACGATCGGCGGCGCCATCAAGTATGTGAGCCGGGAAATCGCGGACAAGTGGACAGGAGGCGCCTCCTACACCGGCGGCACCTACAGCAACCACGACTTCCGAGCGAGTGCCGGCGGCGCCCTGGTCGAAGGCAAACTGAGGGCCCGGGTTTCCGGCGGCTCGTTTCAGCACGCGGGGTTCGGCAAGAACCTCTTCACCGGCAAGGACGTTTCCGACAAGAACACCCTGGCCTTCCGCGGCGGCCTCGACTGGCTGCCCTCGAGCCGCGTGAAAGTGCAGTTGAGCTACGACCAGACCAAGGATGACGCTCAGCCGAAGGGACTCACCCGTCTCGCCGCGAACGCCCTGTGCCCCGCGTTCTCCGGCGGCGCCTGTGCCCCCGAAGCGAACATCTTCGACACCCGCAGCGGCCTCGCCCCCCTCAACAGCACGGACGCCATGGGCTCCGCGTTGAATCTGCACTGGACCATCAACCCGAAGTGGCGCTTCCGCTCGATCACCGCCTACCGCGAGTCCGACTCCGAGAACAGCATCGACTTCGACACCACTCCGGGCCGCATCGCCGACGTCTTCGCCACCTACTCGGACAACCAGACCACCCAGGAACTGCAACTTCTTCATGACAGCGGGGGCAAGCTCTCCGGCATCTTCGGCCTCTACTTCCTCGATGGCGAGGCGGGCGGGGTGGTCAAGAACATCTTCGTGAACTCTAGTTTCGGCACCACCGACGGCACCGTCGGCACCGAGTCCCTCGCGGGTTTCATCGACGGCAGCTATCGCTTGAATGACAAGCTCACCCTCAACGCCGGCGCGCGTTTGACCGAAGAAACCAAGAAAGCGCATGTCTACAACGCCGCCTACTCCAACGACCGATTCACCCAGGTCATCGCGGTGGCCGCGTCCTTCGACAAAAGCGCGGACTTCACTTCATTTGCCCCTCGCGTGGGCCTCGACTACCGCTTTTCGAATGACGTCATGGGCTACGTCTCCGCGTCGCGTGGCTTCAAGAGCGGCGGCTTCAATGTGCGCGCCAACACCCTTGCGGCACCCGGCTCCGACCTGCCCTTCAAAGACGAGATCCTCGATGTCGCCGAAGTGGGCCTCAAGTCCGTGCTGAACGACGGCAAGCTGGTCCTTAACGCCGCCGCCTTCTACGGCGACTACAAGGACGTCCAGGTGAGCACCTTCACCACGGTCAACGGTGCATTCTTCGGCCGGTTCCTGAACGCCGGCAACGCCACGATGAAGGGGCTCGAAGTTGAGTTCGATGCCTCTTCGGTGGGCGTCAGCTGGCTGTCCATCTCCGGCCAGGCGAGCTACCTGGGCGTCGATCCCGACCCCTTGGACAACAACCGCGATGGTTTCGTCGACACTCAGGTCATCACCAACGCTCCTAAGTTCACGGGTGCGATCCGGGCCACCGGCCGCGGTGTGGTGGGCAAAGGCGTCCTTGTGGGAAGTGTGGGCTACTCGCACCGCGACGACTCGACGTTGACCAACGAAGGCGGACAGTACCCGGGTCGCCCCGGTGTGGCCCTGCTGCCCATCTCCCAGAAAGCGTATGGGCTGGCCGACGCGTACCTGAGCTGGCTCGCTCCTGGCGGCAAGTGGCGCTTCGCCGTCAACGGCAAGAACCTGGCCGACAAGGAATACCTGACGAACGGATACAACATCCCCTCCCTTGGTATCCTTCAAGGAGCGCAGGGAAATCCCCGTATGTTGACCGCAACTATCGAGTTCAAGTTCTAGCCCGGCGCTGCAGAAGCGAGGCGCAACAAACGCTCTTAATCGTAGGGGCGGCCACCCTGAACGCATCCGCTGTTGGGGTGCCTCGGGCCTCGTGGCCGCCCGTGCGAACCGCGGAACGGACCGGGCACCCACGAGGGGTGCCCCTACCTTCGTCGGGTGAAGGAGCAAGAGGAGAGCATCCATGAAACCCTTTGACACCGAAGTGGCCGACATCGCGGCCTTCCAGTCGAGCCCGCGATTCCTTGGGATCACTCGCCTCTTTTCCGCCCGCCAGGTCGCCGAGCAACGCGGCACCATAGAGACCGACTTCACGGTGGCGCGGGTGGCCGCAGAGCAGTTCCACGCGCGTCTCGTCGAACTGGCCGCTTTAGGCCTTCAGATCACCACCTTCGGGCCATACTCTCCCGGCCAGGCCGTCGCTCTTAAACGGGCCGGCATCGAGGCCATCTACGTAGGCGGCTGGGCGACCTCCGCCAAGGGCTCGGTCCAGGAGGACCCGGGGCCCGACCTCGCGAGCTACCCGCTGAGCCAGGTTCCCGACGAAGCAGCCCCCATTGTGCGCGCGCTGCTCGCCGCGGATCGGAACCAGCGCTTCGCGCGCCTGCGGATGACGGAGGCCCAGCGAGCTTCGACCCCCGAGGCTGACTTCCGCCCCTTCATCATCGCGGATGCCGACACCGGCCACGGCGGTGACGCGCATGTCCGCAACCTGGTCCGACGGTTCGTCGAGGTCGGGGTCCCGGGTTACCACATCGAGGACCAGAAGCCGGGGGCCAAGAAGTGCGGCCATCAAGGGGGCAAGGTTCTGGTGCCCTCGGACGAGCAGATCAAGCGCCTCAACGCGGCCCGTTTCCAGCTCGACATCATGGGCGTGCCCGGCCTCATCGTGGCGCGCACCGATGCGGAGTCCGCGACCTTTCTGGACGGTCGGGGCGACGAGCGCGATCACAGCTTCATCCTCGGCGCCACCAACGTGGACCTGCCGACTTACAGGGTCGGCTATCTGGCGATTCTCAAGCGGATGCGCGAGCTGGGCATCGACGATGCACGCGGCCATTTGCTCTTCCAGGTGTCGGACTCCGAGTACGACGAGGCCAACGCGTGGCTCACGCGGGTGGGCGTGATGCGCGCGCTGGAAGACGCGGTTGCCGCCAACAAGCCCGGAACCGGCGCGCCCGTGGACAGCCTGCTCGACCGGGTGGAGACCCACTTCCTCGAGGCCTGGCAGGGCGAGGCCGTGCTCAAGAGCTATCCGCAGGCCGTGGCCGATGTCATCGGCTTCCGGAGCGGCGAAGGCGAACGTTTCGAGATGACCGCCGCGGAGTGGCTGGAGTTCGCGAACCACACCTCCTTCCACGCGGCAAAGAAGCAGGCTCAGTCGATGGGTATAAGCATCGCCTGGGACTGTGAAATGGCCAAGACCCCGGAGGGGTACTACCAGGTCCAGGGCGGCATCGAGTACGCGATCGCGAAATCTCTGGCCGCCGCACCCTTCGCGGATCTCCTCTGGATGGAGACGAAGACTGCGGATCTCGCCGATGCCCGCCGCTACGCCGAGGCGATCCACGCCAGGTTCAAGGGCAAGCTCCTCGCCTACAACCTGTCGCCCTCATTCAACTGGGACACCACGGGCATGAGCGACGACGAGATGCGCCGCTTCCCCGAAGAGCTTGGGAAGCTCGGTTTCGTCTTCAACTTCATCACTTACGGTGGTCATCAGATTGACGGTCTCGCCGCCGAGGAGTTCTCGGCCTCGCTGAAGCAGGACGGCATGCTGGCGCTCGCACGGCTGCAGCGAAAGTTCCGTCTCGTCGATTCGCCCTACAAAACCCCGCAGACCCTCGTGGGCGGCCCCCGCGGCGATGCCGCGCTGATGGCGTCCTCGGGCGGCACCGCGGCCACGAAGGCCATGGGCAAGGGTTCGACCCAGCACCAGCATCTTGTCCAGACCGAAGTGCCGACGAAACTGCTCGAGGAGTGGCTGCAAACGTGGGCCGCTCAGCATGGTCTTCCGAAGGGCCTGAGCGTGAAGCTGAGGCCGCACACCGCGGGCTCCGAGCTCCTCGAACTCGGCATCCTGCGGGCGGACGGCGAGAAGGTGGCGAACGTCATCTTCGCGATCATCGTCGACCGCCGCGGCCGCAATCTGCTCTCGGTTCGGGACCAGAACACGTTCGATCTCTCGCTGCGCAAGAAGCGCCTGATGACCTTGATCCACTTGTTCCTGATCCACCGCTACAAGGCCTCGGCCGTCCACTACGTGACCCCCACGGACGACAACCGCTATCAGACCCAGAAGATGAAGACGCACGGACTGTTCACCGATGTTCACGATGAGGTCGGTCAGATCATCGTCGCCGATGTCTCCGCCGAAAACGTGAAGGCCCTTCTAGCCGCCGACCGCACCAGGCTCAACAATCTGATCCTGCGTGTCAATGGATAAGGCTTCCGTCCCGGAGGGCGATTCCCGCGAAGACGAAACCGCGGCTTCAGTGCGAGCGTGGGTCACCCTCGCGATTCTGATCGTCGTCTACGTCTTCAATTTCATCGACCGCCAGATCCTCGCCATTCTGGCCGAGCGCATCAAGGCCGATCTCGGGGTCAGCGACGCGCAACTCGGCTTCCTGTACGGAACGGCGTTCGCGGTCTTCTACGCGGTTTTCGGCATCCCTCTCGGCCTTCTCGCGGACATCGGCAATCGGCGTTCGGTTATCGCCGCCGGTCTTGGATTCTGGAGCCTGATGACCGCCCTTTCGGGCTTCGCCCGGACTTTCCCGCAGCTCGCCCTGGCCCGGATCGGTGTCGGCGTGGGTGAGGCGGCGGCCGCCCCTGCTGCGTACTCGATGCTCTCGGACCTTTTCCCGAAGCGCCTGCGGGCCACCGTCCTCGCCCTCTATTCCGCGGGCATCTACATCGGATCGGGCCTCGGCCTCTTCATCGGAGCGCAGATCGTCGAGCGCTGGGAACGCGCCTTCCCGCCCGGGACGGCGCCTTTCGATCTGGTCGGATGGCAGGTGGCGTTCCTCGTCGTCGGTCCTCCGGGGATTCTGCTCGCTCCCCTTCTGCTCTTCATCCGCGAGCCGGTGCGGGGCGGACGCGAAGGCCTCGCCTCGGCGGTCGTTCACCAGAGCCCGGTGCGGGCGACCTTCGCCGAGCTCGCTTCGTTGATCCCACCCACTTCCTGGTTCCTGATGGCGAAACGCAAGGGCCCGATCGGGTTGAATCTTCTGGCCACTGCGGGCCTGGCGCTTGTGGCCCTCGCCTTGTCCGTGCTGACCGGCAACTGGCAGCAGTGGGTGGCGGTGGGGTTTGGCGCCCTGGTGGCGATCACCTACGCGCAGCAACTGAAACAGACCGACCCCCCCGCCTACGCGCTCATCTTCAAGACCCGCTCACTCGGTCTCGCCACTCTCGGCTTCTCCATGCTCGCGTTCAACGGATACTCGATCCTGTTCTGGATTCCTGCTTTCTATGTCCGGTATCACGACCTGCGCCTCTCCGAAATCGGTCTAATGATCGGCCTCATCTCGTCGATGGCGGGTCTTCTCGGCGTTACTCTCGGCGGCGTCCTGGCCGATCGCTTCCGAAGGCGATCCCCGGCGGGCCGACTGTGGGTGGGATTGGCCAATGCTCTCATCCCCATTCCGTTCTCCCTGGCGTCGCTCTATGTCTCGGATGCGACACTCTCGCTCGGCCTGCTCGCCATCGTCCAGACCGCGGCTTCGTTGTGGGTTGGGGCCGGCATCTCCACGGTGCAGGACCTGGTGCTGCCCCGCATGCGGGCCCGTGCCTCGGCGGTCTTCCTGCTCTTCGTTACGCTGCTGGGACTGGCCCTTGGCCCCTTCATCATCGGGCGGCTTTCCGACCTGCTCGGTGACTTGAGGCTCGCCCTCCTGTTCGGTCTACTGGCCAGTCTGTCCGCCGCGGTGCTCTTCTATGCCGCCTCGCTCACGGTGGGAGCGGATGAATCGTCCCGGACGGAGCGCGCGCGTGCCGCAGGCGAACCCCTCGCCTCATCGTAGGGGCAGGCCTGGTGGCCAAGGGCGAAACCTGCGGTTGTAAACGTAGGGGCAGGCCTGGTGGCCAAGGGCGAAACCTGCGGTTGTAAACGTAGGGGCAGGCCTGGTGGCCAAGGGCGAA
>Ga0163144_10002724_pt1 | contig 40451 bp, 47 predicted proteins | sample OliLak19BULKMAT1_FD_123175 | JGI IMG/M metagenome (GOLD analysis project Ga0163144, IMG submission 123175) | Freshwater microbial mat bacterial communities from Lake Vanda, McMurdo Dry Valleys, Antarctica - Oligotrophic Lake LV.19.BULKMAT1 | ecosystem: Environmental > Aquatic > Freshwater >...
AACCACCGCCTCGCGTCCCGCTCGCTCTTTTTGGATTTCAAAAACCCTTGGCGAATTCTGGCGGAAACCCCCGTCGCGTCGCTTTGCGACGCTCCGAATTTTGGCGAAAACGACGATTCTATTTTTTGGCTGGGAGACTAGGATTCGAACCTAGATATCATTCTCCAGAGGAATGAGTCCTACCATTAGACGATCTCCCAATATGTTAAAGATAGTATAAAAACACCTTTTTATCAATCTTTGGTATAATGAAGTTATGAAAAAAACTTTAATGACGACAGGGTTGCTTCTCTTTGTATTTTTATTGCCGACATATGCTTTTGCCCATCAGCCGAGGATTGTAAAGGATAATCCAACTATCGTCACACTCCCTGAAGTTTCCAAGGCCTATTATGGAACCCTTTCTGGCATACCTATGGTTTATACTATCACTGCGGATAAACCCTTTGCACTGTATGTGGGTGTGCTTGTGCCAGATATCGCTGGTCAGAAAAAAGATGTCTCAGCAGTTATTTTAAAAGATGGTGAACAAGTCGCCGTATTGGAAGGTGCAAATTTTGAGTGGAAGAAATTTTTTGAACCATTTGGTCATGACACGTATTGGCAGGGTCCAGAATACAAAAGAGAGGCAGAAGCAGGTAATTATGAAATCATCGTCTGGAGTAGCAATAACGACAGCAAATATTCGCTCGCCATCGGCGAGATAGAAGCCTTTGATTTTAAAGAAGGCATGAATGCACTAACTCTTATACCAGAACTCAAGAAAAATTTCTTCAATGGATCTCCAATAGACTTTATCCTTTCACCATTTGGCTGGGGACTCATTGTCATCATGTTTGTATTGGCATTTATATTCGGATTCATGTACCGCATAATATTGAAAAAATTTGCACGAAATACAACTCACGGCGTAAGTAAAAATATCGGCAAAAATGATAGAATGATACGAATAGTCATAGGTGTAGTTCTTTTCTTTATTGCTATTACTACCACATGGAGTCCATGGTTGCTGTTTTTCTCGGGCTTTGCATTTTTTGAAGCAATCTTTAGTTGGTGTGGATTTTATGCCGCACTGGGAAAAAACACTTGCCCAGTTAACTAATCCAAATCTCAAACCACCTTTTATAAAATTTTGGTATAATATAATTATGAAATTCATCAGGGTATTTTTACTAATTTTGATTATTATAGGCATAGCTTTACTTGTGACTCAAAAAGTTTGGGTGCCAAAGTTGGTTAATAAAATTATCGAGGGTGAAGGTTTTCCAGTCGTCACTATACCAGCTGAACAACCAAATCTAGTTCTTGTCGATGGCAGGCAGTGTTATACCTACAATCAAGGGGCGACCACCGATGCACCGTACAAAGTGAATGAATTTATAGACATAACTATTAATGGGAAAAATATTACAGGCACCAAGACCGGCACTCAAGCTGGTCCTGATATGACCAATGGCTACACTGGCACCATCATAGGGACTTTAGACCAAAATATCATCACTTCTGTGTATTCTTACATCGTGGAAGGATCAAGTAATAAAGAAAAAGAAATATACCGGACAAATAAAACTGGTCTTGAAAAAATGCGTTACCAGTTAGAAGAAGAGAAGGGCATGCTTGTGCCAGACACTACGAAAGATTTTACTCCTCTCTCCTACGCTCGGGTGGGATGTATGGGGTCAAACTAGTTATTTTTTTAAAAATTATGAATAATTTTGAACATCCACAATTCAATTCACACAACAGAGATCTTCGTACAATTGATGGTGGACGATTAATTTTTCCATCGAAAGCAGCAGGCATAAATATTCAAAATTTAAAATTGGAAGGAATGAATATTCCAGTTTCTTTTACGATGTTACCGGAAGGACGTTTTCGATTGAATGGCATGGAAGAGAAATTTAAAAAAGGATTAGTAATGTCCGGATTTCTTTTTGATAGGGATGCAAAAATAAATCATGTGATGGTTGATGAAGAATTAAGACGTTACGCCAAAGAACACGGCAATATAAAAATTGGTGAATCAGCACTCTCTCGTTTGGAAGAAAGTTTGAAGGAAAAGGGAATTGATACTGTTTATGCAGTATTTTATACGTCTGAAATAATAGAATTTTTCAAGAGGAATGGATATGACATAATTGCCTTAGATAACTTAAAAGAAAGTAGTAAGAAAAATCTAGGTATAGACCCTGAGGGTTTTGATAAAAAAATAATTACAAATGAGGACTTTGAGCAATTAAAATCCGCTAAGCAAAAAACCAACGGGCATGTTTTATTAGAAAAACATTTTACTACAGTATAACTACATGCAAAACGAAGGACAACAATTTAAAGCAATTAATCAAAAGGAAGGTAAAAAGCACCCAGCAGATATGTTGAAAGGTATGCTTTTAGCCCAGTCTCGAGAAACAAATAAATTAGTACAAAAAGAGTATCAGCTCCATGATTTACTGGCGGGAGATGCGACGATTAATGGAGAAGGGTATAGAGATTTATACGGTGAGGAAAAATTAAAGATAGACAAAGAAGAAGTATATAAATGTGAGCTTAAGTTCTCAAGCGCTCAAGTACCCGGAGTGCAGAAATTTTACAGTGAACAATTTGGAGCAAATAACGAAGCTGACATTATTGCGAAATGGAAAGAGAACAAATCTCGCGAGAAGAATGGTCAAATGGAAATGGCTATTACAATTCTTCTTTCTCAAGAACTCGGTAAAGAATTTTTAGTGGTGCGGACGGATCCTTATGATGATTATGTAAATGGAGTTGATAACTTGATATTAAATCGTACCACCGGAGAAGTAGTAGGAGCTTTTGATGAAGTACATGAAGGTGGTAGGGGTGAACGCACAGAAGAGAAAAAGAAAAAAATAAAAAAAATAGCCAAGAATGGTGGAGTGCGTATCCATTATGGATTAGAGCTCGTAGATGGAAAATTAAAACGAACAGGACTCGACGATGTACCCGTGTTTTATTTGGGGTTAGAGAGTAGTGAGTTAGTGGAGCTAATCCAAGGGCTTAGTGAAAATAATAAACAAATCACCGATAAGATATTTCAAAAACTTTTAGAATCTCTATCACTTCAGCATACAGAGCTAGAAAAAATTGCCGAAGCCCCAAAATTGCGTTCTCGACTTAATTCTTTCAATCAATCCCTTTCTATTTTAATTAAAAAAGAAGAGTTAAAACAATAATATGACTCAAGAGCAAGCGTTAAAGATTATGAAAACGGGAGTGAATGTCTATCTCACTGGTAGTGCTGGCTCTGGTAAGACGCACTTACTAAATCAATACATCAGGTATTTAAGAGAGCATAACATATCGACAGCGGTGACTGCCTCGACCGGTATAGCGGCGACTCATATGCAAGGTATGACTATTCATGGCTGGGCAGGCATCGGCATTCGGGAGACGCTTACAAAATACGATTTGGACGCACTAGAAGATAAACAGTATCTTTGGAAACGTTTTCAAAATGCGCGAGTGCTCATCATCGACGAAGTTTCTATGCTTCACGCTCATCGGCTCGACATGGTGGACCAAGTTTGTAAAAAATTTAAAAGAAGTGAGGCACCATTTGGGGGTTTGCAAGTAATTCTCGCAGGCGACTTGTTTCAGCTTCCACCAGTGAATAGAAGTGGGGAATTGAATAGCAAAGACATGATAATTTTTTCGAAGTCTTGGGGCGCGATGAAGCCAGCTATTTGCTATCTGACAGAACAACACAGGCAAGAAGACGATAATTTTCTAGATATTTTAAATGCTATTCGAGATGATGCTGTTTCGGATGAGCACTATGAGATGTTGGGCTCTAGGTTTAATGTAGACTTAGGAGAAAATATAAATCCGACCAAGCTTTACACACACAATAGAAATGTCGATGCTGAGAATATTCAAAAGCTGAGCTTAATAGAAGGTGAGGTAAAAAAATATGTAATGCAGAGTACTGGGCGTGACGTTATGGTGGAGATTTTGAAAAAAAGTTGTTTAGCGCAAGAAGAATTATTTTTGAAAAAAGATGCTGAGGTGATGTTTATAAAAAATAATTTGGAGGGTGGTTATGTAAACGGTACTCGAGGAGTGGTAATAGGTTTCAATACTTATGATTTGCCGATAGTAAAGCTTCACAATGGAAAAAAGATAGAAGTGGGTCTCGAGTCTTGGGCTATAGAAGAAGACGGTAAGACTAAAGCTTCACTCACACAGATACCGCTTCGCCTTGCTTGGGCTATAACCATACACAAAAGCCAAGGTATGAGTTTGGATTCCGCGGAGATAGACCTTTCAAACACTTTTGCGTATGGTATGGGTTATGTGGCGCTCTCTCGGGTGCGGGCGCTCTCGGGTGTGCGACTGGTGGGTTTTAAACCAGAATCCTTAAAGGTAGATCCAGAAGTTTTAAAATTCGATAAGACCTTACACAAAGAAAGCATTGAGAATGAAATTCTTTTTAGTAAATTGGAAATAAGTGAGCAAACAAAACTCGAGCAGGATTTTATTGTGCGTATGGGTGGCACACTTGGTATTTCAAAAGTGCTTGATGAGAAAACAAAAAAATTAAAGAAAATACCGACAGTAATAATTACCAAAGAATTTTTAGATAAAGGAATGAATATCAAAGATATAGCCAAAGAACGTGGACTCACCGGTGGGACGATACTCTCTCACATAGAAGAGATAATGACAGAGTATCCCGAGACTATTATCACCCATATTCGTCCAGTTCAGAAAAATATCGATGCAGTCAAGAAAGTAAATGCCAAATTAAAAGAAGAACAAAAAGGCAAACTCACTCCACTAAAATATGGTCTAGAAAAACTCGGGAATAAAATGTCTTTCGAAGATGTTCGCTTGGCGAGGTTATTTGTATAAAAATAGCCTTATGTGTAAACACATAAGGCCTTAATCCTTCCTCATCTTTCTACTCTTATTAATGGCAAGTCTAAGTATTCTTTTAATTCATAATTATAGTTTACTTGTTGGTAAACTGCTATGAATGTTTTAAATCTTTTATTCTTTTGAATTTTATTTCCATTAACAATTAAATCCTCATTGGTTGTGTTGAATTTGTGTTCCAATTTAGACATCCATTTAGGGTCAGATAGATTTTCCATATAAAATTGGAATTTTCTCTGGTAATTTTCATTGTTTTCACCATAGTATCTAGCTGTGCCACTTTTCAATCGACTCAAGCCAGGAATTGGTTCAAGGCTCATGTTGTAGGCGAGTAATCTTCCGGCGCAATCAATATTGATTATTCGGTGCAGAATTTCATCTTGACTTACTCCAAACATAGAAGCGGTATTCTCTATTATTTGGCATAAACCACGAGCATTGCTTGTACTTACAGCAAATTCATCTCCAGCTGACTCAGTTATGAGTATTGCAAGTAATGAATGCCTGGGTAAAGAATATCGATTTTCTACAGCTGTTGTTATGTTTGCATATCTAAGTCCAAGTATTATTTTTTCGAGATCTTTTTCAAATGAGTATGGACCCGGTATTCGAACACTTTCCAAGTTTCTCATAATTGGTTCAGGATAGATTTCTCTATACCCCAAGTCTGGTTTTAGTCTTGTATATTCATTAGGACTCAATAGGCGTTGAACAGTTTTCTGTTTTTGTTCTTGTACTTCTTCTGTTTCTGGAACAATCCAGGCGAGTTCAAAATAAATCCCAACCATCAACAAAATAACAATCAAAAAGTTTCTCATTTTTTTATTTTTTATGTACGTTTATTACAATTTAGCACAAAAAAACGCACTTGTCAAATTTATTTACCAATAATTTTTATGCTATAATGGTTTTACAAGTAAATAGTTTTTATCAAGAGTGGTGGTAGGGAATTGGCCCGATGACCCCACAGCAACCCTGAGAGTAGCGTAAGCGAAATCGAATGGGTGCTAAATCCAAACCCGCAAGGGAAAGATATATCGTCGTCATCTTTCCTCATTATTAGAGGATTTTTTATTATCAAAATTATGCAAAGAACAGCTGAATGTGTTTCTCCGGGTCATCCGGACAAGATTTGTGATTTTATCGCAGACTCTTTATTAGATAAATATTTAGAAAGTGATGCATTCTCTCGGTGCGCTATTGAAGTATTGGGTGGGCATGGGCTTATCGTTATCAACGGTGAAGTTACTTCAAATACTGATGTAGATGTAGAAGGTGTTGTTAAAAGTATTGTGGGTAAATGTGATGGCAAAGAATATAAAGTCATTGTGAATTTAGTAAAACAAAGCGGGGAGATAGCTCGCGGAGTAGACACAGGTGGCGCTGGAGACCAAGGTATAATGGTAGGATATGCTTGTGATGAGACAGAGAACTTGGTGCCCTTAGAATACGAACTCGCACGAAATCTGTGTAAAGAAATTTATAAAGTGTATCCATACGATGGCAAGACTCAAGTTACAATCGATGGTGACAAAGCAGTGTGTGTTGTGGCGAGTTTTCAAAATACAAAAACTCCAGAACTTTTAAAGTTAGTAGAAGAAATTATCGAAGAAAAAACCTCCTACGCTAAAGCTTCGGCGGTCAGGTATATTATCAATCCTGCGGGCGAATGGAACATGGGAGGATTCGATGCCGACACCGGACTCTCTGGTAGAAAAATTGTGATTGATAATTATGGTCCGCGAATTGGTGCGGGCGGCGGTTCTTTTTCTGGAAAAGACTATACCAAGGTGGACCGTTCTGGGGCATACATGGCACGAAAAATTGCTGTTGACCTAATACATAAATCAAAAGCTCACGAAGTTTTGGTACATATCGCCTATGCTATAGGTATTGCAGAGCCCGTGATGGCTACCGCTCTTGTAGACGGAAAAGAAACTCAGGTTAGTGGGTATGATTTAACCCCAAAGGGTATTCGCGAGACTCTTAAACTTTCTGAAGTAGAATATGCACCTCTGGCTCGTTTCGGCCACTTTGGCCACGACTCCAATTGGGACAAATAAGTTATAAATTTTATGATATGTATAAGAAAATAAAAGTAGTATAATGAATTTATTATCAAAATTTTAAGATGAAAAATTTAATTAAAAAAATAGCAATATCGGCAAAAAAGAAACACAAGGTACTTTTAAAATTTCTTGAAGGTTTTACTTTAATAGAGCTCCTTGTCGTAGTGGCTATTATAGGTATATTAGCAAGTGTAGTAATGGGGTCTCTTTTTTCTGCTAGACAGAAAGCGCGTGACGCTAAAAGAAAACTAGAGATAAAACAAATTGATACTGCTATAAATTTATATATGAGTAACAATAATGGTTTGCCGCCAGATTTGGGTGATCCAAATTGTGTAGATTTATACACTTCTGACATCACTTGTATTGCTTCTCTTCAATCATCTCCGATTAAATGGGGCATTTTAGGAACACAATTGAGTCCTTATATCACTAATTTACCAACTGATCCATGTACTGTTTGCGTTACAGGATCTACTACTTTTGAATATGTATATCATGCACCAGCAGGAATAACCGCAATATTAAATCCAGCAACACCTGATTTTACTTTGGGAATCTATAGTATTTATGCTTTGAGTTTAGAAAATAATTTAACGTCTTTTGGTTATGGACAGAGTGTGCCAGCATCGAGTGGTGGTGGTGCCACACCTGCAAATTTGCCGACTGTAGATGTTACAGCTAGTCCAAATCCTACAGCAATCGGGAATAGTACTATTTCTTGGACAAGCACAGACGCTACTTCTTGTACTGCCACAAATGGGTCAGCGGGATGGAGTGGAGTTAGGGCAACTAGTGGTTCTTTTAGTGTTGTGGGATTGTCGGGTCTAGACATAACATACACCTTAGCTTGCACTGGAAGTGGTGGTTCGACCACAGACTTTGTAATATTAGATGTCCCGCGAACCGTCTACGCTGCACCTTAATTAACTCACATTGACAGTTCTTATAAAGAAATAAAATGAGTTATTGTGGATATGTAAAAAAATTAGAGAAGGGGAATGTATATACGGTTTATCATGACCGGCATTATGGATTTCCCATAAAGGATGATTATGAGCTTTTTGAGCGGTTGGTGCTCGAGATAAATCAGGCAGGGCGCGGAAAAAAGACGACTGGGTAAAACTTTTCAAGCGTACTTTCAAATTCACCGGCGGGGAAGTAGTCGGGGAGTTCCTTCTGTCCACTGGTTATTTGTAAGGAGCTCACACGGAGTCCTACCAAGTTTTTTTAAAGTTGAAAGATAAAATGGTATAATAACAATATGTTTAAATATATTATTTTTGAATTTATATCCGCTGTAGTCGGAGGTTTGGCTATTATAATAATACTTATTCAATTTTTAAAATATAAAAATATCTTTCCATTTTTAAAAAGGAAAACTGTGTTTTTACCTATCATTCTTCTTATTGTTGTATTTTTTATAGGGCTCATTGCGAATAAAACTTATCCTCCAGATTTTGCTATGCCTCTTTTTGTACATTCACATGCGCCCGGAGGATTACCACCATCAATACCCTTTAGTAAAATAATTAATTTTTTTAAATATGAAAATCGTTTTGAAAAAGTTGCTGATATAGGAGCTGATCCAAACCTTGTTCCTGATGAAGCTCAAAAACCAGATGCTGATGGTGTAGTGCGTATTAATCTACGAGCACAGGAAGTTATCTCACAAATAGCTCCGGGAATTTATTTTAATTATTGGACTTACAACAAACAAGTCCCTGGGCCAATGTTGCGTATTAAAGAGGGTGATACAGTAGAAATAAGTTTAACTAATGATGAGACGAGTTTGCACGATCACAATATTGATTTGCATGCTGTCACTGGTCCCGGAGGAGGAGCGACTCTAACTCATGTCATGCCTGGCGAAACGAAAGTATTTCAATTCAAAGCATTGAACCCAGGGCTCTATATTTATCATTGTGCTATGCCAAATGTTTCAACTCATAATTCACATGGTCAATACGGATTGATTCTTGTCGAACCTAAAGATGGACTAGCGAAAGTAGATAAGGAATTTTACGTAGTTCAAGGGGAATTGTATACAGCAGGGCAACTTGGTAAAAAAGGATTAGTACCATTTGACACTGAGGGTTTACTCGACGGTATTCCAAACTATGTGACATTCAATGGAAAAGTAGAAAGTACTCCACGCATGTATGCCAAAGTCGGAGATAAGGTTCGTATTTATATTGGGAATGGTGGTGTAAATCTTATATCTTCATTTCATGTAATCGGAGAAATCTTTGATACAGTTTATCCAGAAGCAAATATGGGTGGCGCCATTGAGCATAACGTACAAACTACAGCAGTCTTACCTGGAGGCGCTAGTATAGTAGAATTCACTCTTGATGTTCCTGGTAAATATCTCCTAGTTGACCACGCTTTGGCTCGCATGAACAAAGGTGCTTGGGCTGTGCTCGACGTAACTGGCGAACCAAATGACAGTGTCTTCAAAAGCGTCACACCCATGAAAGAAGGTAATATGAATGAAAAAAAGTTTTAATATTAAAGCAAAAGTTTGGAGATGGCCTGCCAGCGCAGGCAGGCCTGGTGATGGGGGTTGGCATTTTGTGACTCTCGATAAAAAACTTTATGAAGGAATACGAAAAAAATATCCAAAAGGTTTTGTGAGAGTGGAGGCCAAAATAAAAAAAACTATATGGATTACTTCTTTATTTCCACATAAAAATTCGAATAGTTATTTATTGTGTATTACTAAAAAAATCCGTAAAGCCGAAGACATTTTTAAAGGGGATGACATAAAAGTAAAGATAAATTTGTTATAATAAAAATATGATAAATAAAGCTTCAGGATTTATTGGGCTTTTGGCGCTTTTGATAAGTGTTGGTATTATCGCGCTTATAATAGTACGGACGGATTTGTTTTCTCCGAAAACGTTGGATGAAAATGGAAATAAAGTTGAAAGTAAAAACATACTCGAAACAGGTTTTGACGCTATCGACAAAGCCAAAGATGTAAAAAATCTAGTGGAACAAAACAGTAGAAAAACAATAGAACAATAAAATGTATTATCTTTATATCGTTCAATGCAGAGACGGGAGTTTTTATACAGGGATTACCACTAATTTGAAAAGGCGAATAAAGGAGCACAATTCATCTATTTTGGGGGCAAAATACACGCGGGCTCGAAAGCCAGTACGTTTGGTTTATATCAAAGAATTTCCAGATAGGAGTTCGGCATCTGTGGGAGAAGCGAGAATAAAGAATTTGAATAGGATAGAAAAAATAGAGCTCATAAAAACTGCACGTAAAGAACATTTGGCACAATTACGCGAAAAGAAAAAAGTTGGCCGAGTAAAATATCTAAAAGACAAAGAACAAGCCAGAATTATAATCACCGCTGATGTAGAAAGACTAAACAAGCATTATGGTTTTACGTACAACAAAATAGCCATCCGAGACCAGAAGAGTCGTTGGGGCTCTTGTTCTCGAAATAAAAATTTAAATTTTAATTATAAACTTTTGTATGTGTCAAAAGAGGAGCGGGAATATGTGATAGTGCATGAGCTTTGTCACTTAAGAGAGATGAACCATTCTAAAAGTTTTTGGAGTCTAGTGTCGGAGGTTATTCCAGACCATAAAAAACATCGTAATCAATTAAAGAGAATGGTATAATTTAGTTATGACATTACTAGAAGAACAATTCGAAGAAGAAGAAAGACTTCGTCAAGAAGTCAAAATAAATAAAGAGCAGGCTCAAAAAACCAAAGAAGAAGCCGACGACGAAGACAGAAAAAAACGCGAAGAAGAGGAGGAAGAAGAAAAGAAACAGCAAGATAGCTATAATGCCTAAATGAAGGTTTTTTGAGGGATTTCTGCAAATGATTTAGTTAAAAATATGAATTAGGGTAATCCTGCAAAAGTAGTATAATGAAAGTATTATGAAAAACACAATAATTGCATTTTTAGTTATTATTCTAGTGGGTGGAGGAATTTATTATTTTATCAATAATGCTCCCAAAGATGACAATTTGGTAGATGATGATGAAGTTGTTAACACAAATAATCAAAACACACCAAAAACACCCGAGGTACCAGCTCCGGTAGTGAATCTAAACGAAACAGTATTAGGTAAATCAGTCGATGGTAACGATATCATGGCTTATCACTATGGTACGGGTGCAGATGAGTTAATTTTCATCGGCGGTATTCACGGAGGATATTCTTGGAATACATCACTCGTAGCATATGAAATGGCTGATTACTTGAAGGCCAATCCGCAAGTTATTCCAGCAAATATAAAAGTGACCGTGATTCCAGTAATGAATCCAGATGGATTAAATAAAGTGACTGGCTCTACGGGACGATTTACTTCTAGCGATGTATCCGCTTCTACTGATGTTCAAGTGTCTGGACGCTTTAATTCAAAAAATGTTGATCTAAGCCGTAATTTTGATTGTGATTGGCAGACAAAAGGAGTATGGCAAAATAAAACTGTAAGTGGGGGTTCTGCAGCTTTTTCTGAACCTGAAAGTATGGCTTTAAAAAATTATATAGAAGCAAACAATCCAGAAGCTGTGGTGGTTTGGTATTCTTCTGCTGGAGGAGTGTATGCGTCTAGTTGCGATAATGGTGTTTCATCTGATACATCAGCACTTACCGACGCTTACGCAAAAGCATCTGGCTACCCTGCATATAAGAGTTTTGATTCTTATAAAACTAATGGAGATTTCGTGAGATGGATAGCAAAAATAAATATCCCAGCTATTAGTGTGCTTTTGACAAATCATCAAGACGTAGAATGGAATAAAAATAAATTAGGCATGGAAGCAATGTTTTCTCTTTACGCTAAACAATAATGCAACATCTCAAAAGAAAGTGGATAACTATATCCGTAATAATTTTAATATTGATTGTTGTTAGTATCTTTGTTTTCTCTCTGTCTAAAAAAGCCACAGAAATAGAACCCGATCTTATAGACTCCACGCCGGAAGTTGCAAAAGAAGTAATTGATCCGAAATATAAAGTCATCGGTTATTCTGTCGAGAAACGTAAAATAGAATCTTATACTTATGGCACAGGTAAAACTCACATAGCTTTTGTTGGAGGAGTACATGGAGGCTACGAATGGAATAGTATACTCTTGGCCTATAAAGCTATTGATTACTTAAATGCAAATATAAAAACTATACCAGCAAATCTAACTGTGACGGTGATACCAAATGCAAATCCAGATGGCATGTTTAAGGTAGTTGGCAAAGAAGGACGTTTCTTGGCGACCGAAATACCAAAAGATAGTAAGATTCAAGAAAGTGGCCGATTCAATGCAAACAATGTTGATCTAAATAGAAATTTTGATTGTGAATGGAAACCTGAAAGTACTTGGAAGGGCAATGTTGTGAGTGCCGGCAAGACTGTTTTTTCAGAACCAGAAGCTGTGGCAATGCGTGATTTTGTTTTAGCTGACAAGCCAGTCTCTGTAATCTTTTGGCACAGTCAATCTGGGGTTGTATACGGTTCTGATTGTGAAAAAGGAACACTGCCCGAAACATTAACTATCATGAATACGTATGCAAAAGCATCTGGCTATGGCGCAGTAGAAAAGTTTAATGCTTACAAAGTGACGGGTGACTCAGAAGGTTGGCTCGCTAAAATAGGAATACCAGCTATAACTGTAGAGCTTACAAATCACGAAAGTATAGAATGGGAGAAAAATTTAGCAGGAATAAAAGCACTTTTCACATACTACGCAAATAAAAAGTAATTCCATGAAAAATGTTGTTTACGATGTAATTGTAATTGGGGGAGGAGCATCTGGGATGATGTCTGCTGGAGTGGCTGCTATGAATGGTAAAAAGGTTTTACTTCTTGAGAAAAATAAAAATTTAGGCGAGAAGTTAAAAATTTCCGGTGGAGGTAGATGTAATATCACTAATGCGGAGGAAGATATCCATAAATTTTTAAAATTCTACGATGAATCAAAAGATTTTTTATATTCATCATTTTCGCAATTTAAAAATACTGACACCTTTTCTTTTTTTGAAAAAAAGAAGCTACCCTTAGTAGTAGAAGATCGTAAGCGCGCATTTCCATATACAGAGAAAGCCATAGACGTATTTAACGTTTTGAAAAAATATATGGATGACGGTGGAGTAGTAGTGAAGTCAAATTCTTCCGTTCTTAAAATTTTAAATGAAGATAAAAATATTATTGGGGTTAAAACAAAAGAAGAAACTTTTTACGCCAAGTCTTTCGTCTTAGCTACTGGTGGCGTGTCTCATCCGGAAACTGGTTCCACTGGAGATGGATTCAAATGGTTAAAAGACTTGGGTCACACAGTTAAAGATCCGACTCCGACTATAGTGCCTTTGCGAGTGAAAGAAAAGTGGGTGCATGCTCTCGCTGGTGTTTCATTACAAAAGATAAAAATTTATTTTTATCTGGACGGCAAGAAACAATTTGTAAATAAGGGTGATGTTCTCTGTACTCATTTTGGACTTTCCGGTCCGCTTATTTTAAATAGTTCAAAAAAAGTAGCAGACTTATTGCATGAAGGAATCGTGACTGCCAAAATCGATATTTACCCCCTTGTTGACATAGGAGAGCTTGAGAAAAAAATTATAAAAATTTTTGATTTAAATAAAAATAAAATATTGAAAAATATCATAAATGAAATTGCGCCAGCAGGAATTCTTCGCGGACTAGAAGTTTTATTTAAAGATATCGATTTTAATAAAAAAGTACATTCTATTACCAAAGAAGAGCGCAGAAACATAAGTGACGGATTAAAAGCACTACCAGTCACCATAGATGGCCTGATGGGCTACGACAGGGCAGTAGTTGCCGATGGTGGAGTAATTTTAACTGAGATAGATACCAAAACTATGCGCTCTATGCTCTATAATAATCTATATATCACTGGAGATTTGTTGCATATTACCAGACCAACAGGAGGTTTTTCGTTGCAACTTTGCTGGACTACTGGTTATGTGGTAGGAATGCATGCTTAATTTTATTTCTAAAATTACAAGGCCTATGGTATAATAAAACTATTAATATTAACTTAATTAAATTTTATGGCTGAATTAAAAGCATTGTGTATGAAGTGTCGAGATGATAATAGAAAACCAACTATGCAGATTATGACTAACCCGGTTGTTACTAAGAATGACAAAGGTAGATATTCTGCAAAGGGAACATGTGCTAAGTGTGGAGGTAATATGTTTAAGTTTATGTCAGCAACTGATGGAGAAGCAATGATGTAATCTGTAGTATTTATGTCAAAAAATATATTTATCACTAGAAAAATTCCTGACATAGCTATGTCTATGCTGGAAGGCAAAGGCTATGTTGTAGATGTGAACACAGAAGATAGAATTTTATCTAAACAAGAAATCATAAGTCATTTAAAACAAAAACCTTATGATGCTGTTGTTAGTTTGCTTACCGATCAGATCGATAAAGAAATTTTCGATGCCTCAGATAGTGTAAAGATTGTGGCAAATTATGCTACTGGTTTTGATAATATTGACCTTGATGAAGCTAAAATTAAAGGTGTAATTATAACCAATGCTCCCGCTAGTTTGTCGGCTATTGCTGTGGCCCAACACACCATAGCTTTTATGATGGCTCTCGCTACTCATATAGTAGAAGCTGATGACTTTATAAGAAATGGTAAATACCACGGTTGGGAACCGATGCATTTTCTAGGTATTAATTTAGCAGGCAAAACTTTGGGTTTGATTGGTGCTGGAAGGATAGGTGAGCGAGTTGCTTTGTATGCTAGTGGTTTGGGTTTGAAAATAATTTATACTGACATAAAACAATGTGAAAGATTAGAGCAAGAGTGTGGGGCTGTCTATTATGAAAAATTAGACGAACTTTTACCATTGGCTGATTTTATAAGTATTCATGTGCCGTTAATGCCCAGCACACAACATCTTTTTAATAAAGGAAAAATTAATTTAATGAAAAAGTCAGCCTACCTCATCAACACCTCTAGAGGTCCTGTTATAGATGAAGCATCTTTAGTAGAAGCTTTGAAAAATAAAGTTATAGCTGGTGCTGGACTAGATGTTTTTGAATTTGAACCCGAGTTAACGCCAGGCTTGGTGGATTTACCGAATGCAATACTCACTCCACATATCGCTTCTGCAAATCAAGATGCTCGAGATGAGATGGCATCCATCGTCGCTCAAAATATTATTGATTTTTTTGAAGGAAAAGTTCCTCAAAATATTTTAAATAAATAATATGCAGAATAAAATAGGAAAACTAATAATCACCAGGCATCAAGAGAGCGAGTGGAATAAAATAGGTCTTTGGACTGGTCTTCGTGATAGACACTTAACAGAGCTTGGTTTTAAAGAATCCGAAGAAATAGGTCTCTTAATAAAAGATTTAAAAATAGATTATGCTTTTGCATCAATGCAAGTTCGCTCTATTGAGACTTTGTCGTCTGTTCTTAATGTTTGCGAGCAGTACGATGTACCCACAGTGCATGGAGCCGCTTTAAATGAACGTGACTATGGGGATTATACAGCAAAAAATAAGAGAGAAATGGAAGATATTTTAGGTGAAGAAGAATATGATAAATTGCGTCGTGGTTGGGACTATCCAGTACCTAATGGTGAGACTTTAAAAATGGTTCATGAACGTATCGTTCCGTTTTTTAAAGATAATATTGTCACTAAATTAAACGAAGGACGAAATGTATTAATAGTTGGTCATGGGAATTCCATGCGTGCCTTAATTAAATATATTGAGAAAATTTCTGATGAGGATATAGCAAATGTAGAGATGCCTTTTGGAACTGTGATTTTATATTCTTTAGATCCAGATGGTTATATTTTAAACAAAGAAATTCGAGAGACTAGTAGAATAAAAAAAAGAAGTGGCAAAGAAAAGAGAGCACAGATCGTCGCATCTATTGGACCATCTTCTGCCAAACATAAAATTCTAAAAGAAATGATGGACAATGGTTTAGATGTAGTACGCTTAAATTTTTCTTGGGGAGATTTGAATACTAGAATCGATACTATTTCCATAATACGAAAATTAGAAACAGAGACAGGGAAACATATTCCATTTATTGTTGATGTTCCTGGTCCACGGGTGCAAGAAAAAGGTAGTCATACTTATGACCACAGTCTAACTTCGGCGATAACTCCTCTAGATAAAGAATTTATAAAATTCGGCATTGAGCACAATGTAGACTACATCGCTTTGTCTTTTGTAGGCAATGAACAAGATATTTTTGAATGTAAAAAAATTATTGAACAATACGGTGGTAAACAAAAAGTTATTGCAAAAATAGAGCGAAAAGTAGCTTTAGAATCTTTAGATAAAATAGTAGAAGCCTCAGATGCAATCATGGTGGCACGAGGGGATTTGGGTAACGAAATACCATTAGAGCAAATACCATTTGTACAAGAACAAATTATTAAAAGTGCTAAGACTTTCAACAAGCCAGTAATCGTCGCGACTCAAATGCTTTTTTCAATGGTGGAAAATAATACTCCGACTAGGGCTGAAGTTGCAGATGTAGAAACTGCTATCAGTGAGGGCGCTGATGCTGTGATGCTTTCAGACGAGACGACCATAGGTAAGTACCCAGTTTTGGCTGTATCTATGATGGAGAAAATAATTTTAGAGACAGAAAAGCATAAATCTGAAAGTGCGAATTTAAATCTTTTATAAAATGAGCAAGATTAAAAAAATCCATGCTAAAGAAATATTGGACTCTCGAGGTAATCCAACCGTTTTTGTTAGTTGTGAATTAGAAAATGGTGTGACAGGGGAGGCTTGTGTACCGTCAGGAAAAAGTACTGGCACAGGAGAGGCGCTCGAATTACGTGACCATGACATGGCAAGGTACCAAGGCCTCGGTGTATTAAATGCTATTGCTAATGTAAATGGAGAAATAAATGGATTTTTATTTGATAAAGATTTAGAGCAAGATTCTTTGGATAAAATGTTGATAGCATTAGATGGTACAGAAAATAAAAAGCGACTAGGCGCAAATGCAATTCTCGGTGTCTCACTTGCTTTTGCGAGAGCCAAAGCTAAAGAACAAAATTTAGAACTTTTTGAATACATAGGAAAGTTAGTAGGTAATACAGATTTTGTTTTGCCACAACCATCACTCAATATTATCAATGGTGGCAAGCATTCTGATAGTGGACTGGATTTGCAAGAGTTTATGATTATTCCAATTGGTTTTGATTCTTTTGATAAAAAAATACAGGCAAGTCAAAAAATTATTTCAGAATTGAAAAGAATTTTGGAGGAAAAAAATTATTCCCCAGATCTAGGGGACGAAGGTGGCTTTGCTCCAAAACTAAATTCAAATGAACAAGCCTTGGATTTATTAGTACAAGCTATGCAAAACGTAGGATATTTCACAGCTGAAGTGAAAATAGGTATAGATTCGGCAGCGTCGAGTTTCTATGAAAACAATATTTATTCTTTGAAAGTTTCAAGTGAGGTTAAAAATAAAACTAATACAGAGATGATTATATGGTATGATTCATTGATAAAAAAATATCCAATAGTTTTTATCGAAGATCCTTTAGCTGAAAATGATTGGGAGGGATTTAGTAAGTTTACAGCTTTACATGGTGACCGGATAAAAATAGTGGGGGATGACTTGACGGTGACAAATGTAAATAAAATAAATGAAGCTATTGAGAAAAAAGCCATCAATGCAGTTTTAATAAAGTTAAATCAAATAGGAACTTTATCTGAAACTCTATCCGCAATCGAGCTTACAAAAAAACAAGGTTGGGAGGCTTTTGTGTCACATCGTTCTGGAGAGACTATGGATACATTTATAGCCGACCTTGCTGTAGGCGCACATTGTGGCTACATCAAAGCAGGTTCACTTACTAAAGAAGAACGAAAATGTAAGTATGATAGATTGATACAGATTGAAAAAATACTTATAAACAAAAAAAGTGGTATAATTATTTAAGAGTCAAATATTATTAATCTAATTTTATAAATTTATGAGAAAAATATTATCAAAGTTGTTTTCCTTAGCAACACTTAGGATTTTATTAGGTTTCATTTTTTTGTGGGCATTTTTAGATAAAACTTTTGGTTTAGGTTTTGCTACAAAGTCTACTGGTGCTTGGATAAATGGAGGTTCTCCGACCGCTGGTTTTTTAACTCATGGTACTCAAGGACCATTTGCATCTTTTTTCCAAGGATTAGCGGGTGTTCCTATGGTGGACTGGTTGTTTATGTTGGGACTACTTTTTATTGGTGTTACTCTTTTAGCAAAAAGATTTCTAAAATGGGGAGCTTTCGCAGGAATTGTAATGATGGCTCTTATGTATTTAGCAGCATTATGGCCAGCAAATAATCCACTTATTGATGAACATATAATTTATCTTTTCTTGTTGGGTTATATTGCATTTCGTGCTGAATAATTTTTATTGTTTATGATATAATTTCGTAGTATTTTATTATTAATTAATTTTTTAAAAAATATATGGCAAAAGGAATGGGTGCTCGCAAAGAGGCAAAGAAGCCTAAAAAAGCAAAGAAAAAATAAATAAGAAATAAAGAAGGAATAAATAAAAAATAGAGGCCAAATTGGCTTCTATTTTTTTTATAATTTGGTATAATGGTTGTATATGAATATATTTAATAAAATTCTCCATTTGAAAAGTAAAATCAGCTCAATAGTTATCATAACTAGTTTAGTTATCACCATCATTAGTCCAGTAAATGTTTTTGCTGCCTTGCTTGATTATACTGGTAATTCGTATGATTTTTCTGGCACGTCAAATGCTTTAAACGGTGGAGCGTTTACTTACGGTGATTACGTCTATATATCTAGTGGTCAAACATCAACCGTGTAGTTCTGATGGAACCTATACCAGCTCATCTTTTGATGTATCTGCAACAGATGGAGCAGTATTTGGACAATCATTGCCTGATTTTACAGTATATAATAATAATTTCTACCAACTAAATTCTGAAGATCTTGAAGTTTATGTTTATGATAATACTGGCACATATACAACTACCCACTTTGGAATTTTAGGAGGAGCTATTTCTAATACTATTGGTATTACTTACTACAATAATCATTTCTACATAACTCAATATATTTCTGTAGATGACGGTGCTCCAGAAGCAGAAGTTTATAAATATACTACAGCTGGTGTTTATGTTTCAACTTATGACCTTACTGGAGTTGCTGATTATCCAGGAGCGATAGAATATTACGATGGTAGTTTTTACATATTAGTTAGTGGTGAAACTCTTTATCAATTTAATACAGATTTTAACTTAATAGATACTTTTGATGTCACTAATAGTGGAGCTTTCTATCCTTCTGGAATGACTGTTTACGATGATCAATTTTGGATGATAAGTACGAGCACAGACACAGCGTATCTTTTTGAAGGTAATGTTCCAGCGGACGCTATTGCTCCAACTGTAGATACTTTTTCTCCATCAGATGGTGCGACAGAGGTAGCAGTCGATGCTAACTTAGTCATTACTTTCAATGAAGCTGTAGATGTAGAATCCGGAAACATTATCATCTATGACGCTAGTAATGATAGTGTAGTAGAGACTATTGATGTAACTAGTGGGTTAGTCACAGGTACTGGAACTATAACTATTACTGTAAATCTTTCTGCAAACTTAGAACAAGGAGAGAATTATTATGTTCAAATAGATGCCACTGCTTTTGATGATGCTGCTAGTAATGGATTTGTCGGGGTTGTAGATGAAACTACTTGGAACTTTAGCACTGTTCCAGCACCAAGAAGCTCTTCTGGTAGTTATCGTAGAGTGACTCATTCTATTCCTTTGATTCATCCAACTTCTACCACACCTCCTACTGATTGCTTGCCAAGTTATAACTTTAGTCCAAGCACAGGAGTAAAATGTCCTACTTCAAATCCAACTAATCCTTCAGAACCTTCGGCTTTTCAATTTTTGACCAACCTTTTTCTAGGCATGAATCATCCAGACGTTTTAAAACTCCAACAGTACTTGAATGCTCACGGTTTTACTCTGACTACTACTGGTCCAGGGTCTATCGATAATGAGACAAATATGTTTGGGAGTTTAACTAAAAAAGCTTTAATAAAATTTCAATTAGCTAAAGGTATTACTCCAGCTGTAGGATATTTTGGACCAGTGACGAGGGGAGTTGTTGGGAAGTAAGAGGAGATAGAAATTATTTTTTGCTTTCAACTCTAAAATACTGTAATGTATTATTACATGGTGAAAGAAAAGAATAAAGAAATAGTGCGTGGAGACACCATAGTTCGTTTTGAAAAAGTTTCATTTGAACACGGAGTAAATAAGCCCATCTTAGATGAGGTGGATTTTTCTATACGTCGTGGTGGCAAGATAACTCTGATGGGTCAAAATGGTGCTGGAAAAAGTACTATATTTGGGTTAATCATGGAAATCCTGTCGCCTGAGTCAGGTAATGTAAATATAGTAAATGGAGTTAGTATTGCCACAGCTCGACAAGTAATACCACGAGATGATTTAAAATTAACCGTCAGAGAATTTTTTGAAAAATGTTTTACAAAAAAAGTTTATGATATTGATGTAAAGATAGATGATGTACTCGAAGTGGTGCATTTGCGTGGACATGAAAAAGTTCATAATCGTATAGTGAGTACTTTTTCCGGTGGACAGCAAGCCCGTCTTTTACTTGCATCAGCTCTTATTCAAGATCCAGATTTATTATTACTCGATGAGCCGACGAATAATTTAGACAAAGCAGGTATTGCTCACTTAACAGCTTTTTTAAGAGACTATAAAAAAAGTGTCATTGTTATTTCTCATGATTCAGAATTCTTAAATGCCTTTACGGAAGGAGTTTTGTATTTAGACATTTATACCCGTAAAATTGAGCAATACGTAGGTAACTATTTTAATGTAGTCAAAGATATTACGGCTCGAATGGAGCGAGAAAATATGAAGAATGCGCAGTTGGAAAAAACTATTCAAGCAAAAAAAGATCAAGCCAATGTTTTCGCACACAAAGGAGGAAGACTTCGTTTGGTGGCAAAAAGAATGCGTGAAATGGCTGAAGATTTAGAAGAAGAAATAGTGGACGTGAGAAAAGAAGATAAAACTATTAGGCCTTTTACTATACCCAACCAACCGGACTTAATAGGGGAAATAATTTCCATTACTTCTTTTACCACCATGAAAGGGCATAAGATAGTAAAACATAAAGCAAATATTTGTTTGAAAAAGAAACAACACTTACTTTTACAAGGGCCAAACGGTATTGGTAAAAGTACTTTATTGGAAAAAATTGCCAAAAGTGAAGCGGAAGGAACCAAGATACAAGAAGGTGTTCGAGTGGGCTACTACCGACAAGATTTTTCGACCCTAGATTTCAATGACACAGTTATGCAATCACTTTCTTCGGGAATTTTATCTTCCGGTGAAATTGTAAATGAAGAGAGATTGCGAGCCACAGCAGCTCAATTTTTAATTACTGGAGACATGGTCTATACCAAGATAGGGAGCTTATCTGAGGGCCAAAAAGGCCTGGTAGCGTTCGCTAGACTGGTTTTGCAGAAGCCAGGACTACTTATCCTCGACGAGCCCACAAATCATATAAATTTTCGTCATTTGCCAGTCATAGCTAAAGCTCTCGACGAATATCAAGGCGCCATGATATTGGTTTCTCACGTACCGGAATTTGTGCATCAAATTCATATCGATGAGATACTTGATTTAGAAAAATGATATACTACAATAGTGAAAATAACTTTTCAAAAAATGAAAGATAAAATTAAAAGTAATAAGTTTTGGCTAATTGCCATTTTTTTGTTTCTATTATTTTTTATATTCCCAGATTTAATACACCTAGGTCAAACTTCGTACAAAAATACTGTAAAAGTTAGTGAAAAAAATGAAAATAAAAAAAGAAAAAACGAAATACCAGTACCAGTTTTAGATATTGAAGCTTATGATAAAAAGATGTTAGAGCTGGCAAACAATCCTCCACCTCCAGTTCCCAAGACTGTACCAGAAGGGCAAACTCCGCCTCCTCCGCCCCCACCACCAGTCTATAAATGGCCAGTGAAGACTGTGTATCCAAATGCCGGTGCATTGTTGCCTTTTAACAGAATAATAGCTTATTATGGGAATTTATATTCTAAAAAAATGGGAGTCTTGGGTGAATATTCCGAATCAGTCATGCTTGCAAAACTTGATGCTGAAGTAAAGAAATGGGAACTTGCGGACCCGAATACTCCTGTTATACCAGCGCTTCATTATATAGCAGTAGTAGCGCAAGGTTCTGCAGGAGCCGATGGTAAATACCGTACACGGATGCCAGACTCTGAGATAGATAAAGTAATAGCTATGGCACAAAAAATCAACGCAATAGTATTCTTAGATATTCAAGTCGGTTTTTCTACTGTGCAATCAGAAGTGCCTAAGTTTGAGAAATATTTAAAGATGCCGAATGTGCATCTAGGACTCGACCCAGAGTTTTCCATGAAGAGTGGTATTCGTCCAGGGAAAATCGTGGGCACCATGGATGCGACAGATATAAATTTTGCAGCAAACTATTTAGCGAAATTAGTTCAAGATAATAACTTGCCACCAAAGATATTAATCGTGCATCGATACACAGGGAAGATGCTGACAAATTATAAACTCATGAAGCCATTACCAGAAGTACAAATAATAATTCACATGGATGGCTGGGGAGGAAAAGCAAAAAAAATAGGTACGTATAAAAATTTCATTTATCCTGAACCAGTACAATTTGCCGGTTTTAAGATTTTTTACAAGAATGACATTAAAGAACCAAATACTGTAATTTTTTCTCCAACAGAACTCCTAAAACTAAACCCTCGTCCGAGCTATATTCAGTATCAGTAGAAATAAAAAAGACGCCTTAATACAAGGACGTCTTTTGATTTTTTTAGCGAGTATCTTTATACTCACTAAAAATTAAACCAACCTGATGATTGATTTTTTTAAAGTGCTCGGCGCTTTAAACATTTAAACGCCGAGCGAAAACCCAAAAAACCCTATTTATCTTCTCATAAAAAATGATGTGTGTCAAATATTTTGTGGATAATTGGTGTATTGTTTTTCAGTGTAAAGTTGTATAATTGGGGAATGAAAAAACAATATATAATCATAATCGTTATCGTATTCATAGCCGTAGCGTTGTTATTCCTAGGTAAAAAAAGTAAATTAGAAGCGCCAGCAGTAATAAATGAGGAAGAGAATGGGTCTCCTGTCTCAAATACTATGCCTATTTTGGGTAATGTAAATGAAATGGTAGTAGAAAACGAAGGACAAGTCAAAGAGTTTACTATTTCAGGGAAAAATTTTTCTTTCGCACCTAGTGCTATAACAGTCAATAAGGGAGATAAAGTAAAAATAACTTTTCAGTCTAGTGCAGGGTTTCATGATTTTGTTATAGACGAATTTGGAGCAGCTACAAAACAATTAACATCTCCTGCGGAAGAAACTATAGAATTCATTGCAGACAAAACTGGAACTTTTGAATATTATTGCTCTGTTGGCTCTCATAGAGCTATGGGTATGAAAGGAACACTCACTGTAAAATAATGTCATTAGAACAAAAAGCCAAAAGTAAATTCTCAATAGTGGCACGACTAAAAAGCGCGGACCATGCTTGGCGAGGAATTGGGATATTGATTCAAACTAGTCACAATTCTTGGGTACACATTTTTTTTGGTCTACTCGCATTGTATTTAGGTTACATTTTACATATTTCTAGTGTGGAATGGATTTTGATAGTTTTAGCGATAGGTCTTGTTATTGTGGCGGAAGCTTTCAATACCGCCATTGAGATAGACATAGACCTCACAAGTCCAGATTATCATCCTTATGCGAGAGATACCAAAGATGTAGCAGCTGGGGCAGTATTGTTGATGGTTATGATAGCAGCGATTATCGCTTGTATTATCTTTTTGCCTAAAATGTTCTAAGGTGGTAATATAACTATATGTCAAACGTAAAAATATTTATTTCTATTATTGTATTATTAATAGTTGGTACCATTGCTACTGTATTGTTGCGTTCTCAAGACCCGAGTGTTTCTGGTCCTGGAAAATATGATCAATTTACACAATGTTTAAAGGATTCTGGGGCTACATTTTATGGAGCATTTTGGTGTCCACATTGTCAGGCTCAAAAAAAACTTTTTGGTTCCTCTCAGAAATTATTACCTTATGTAGAATGTTCTACTGCTGATGGTCAAGGACAAAATCAAATTTGTATTGATAATAATGTAACTGGTTATCCTACTTGGGAATTCGCAGATGCTTCTAGACTATCAGGTGAAGTTTCTCTGAAAACTTTGGCTGAGAAAACAAGTTGTGTATTACCCAATGAAGAGACCACTGCACAATAATTTAATTTTATGAATTTAACTACAGTACATTATTTGAATGTTTTTCTTGGAGCAGGGGCTATTTTATTGCAGATTTTTTCTGTGATAGCACTTTATTTACTTTTCGTAGGGCCGAAGAAAAATAAATATCTTGCTTTTATAGATAAGCATTATTTACAGCTTGGATTTTTAATTTCCCTAGCTTCTTCATTGTTTGCTCTCGTGTATTCTGAAATAATTGGTTACGTACCTTGTTACTTGTGTTGGTATCAAAGAGTCTTCTCTTTTCCTTTAGTATTTATTTTTGCTACTGCAATATGGTTTAAAGATAGAAAAATAGTTAAATACGTATTGCCTTTATTGTCGATTGGTTTTCTTATCTCTGTATATCAGAATTTTATTTACTATTTTACTCCCGATGCTGCAAACATTCCTTGTGATGCATCTGGAGCTTCTTGTTATCAGCATTTAGTGTCTGAATTTGGTGGTTACATATCTATACCAATGTTGGCACTCTCTATGTTTTTGGGACTAATTACTATAGTTTTGGTCGCGCATTTTTATAAAAAAGAAGATTAATATAATAAATATATGAAGAAAAAATTATACAGAAGTAAAGAAAATAAAGTTATCGCTGGAGTCATGGGTGGTTTGGGTGAGTATTTTGATGTTGACCCAGTACTTTTTAGAGTTGCATATTTATGTTTTAGTATTTTCTCTGCTGTTTTCCCTGGAATATTGGCGTATCTTTTAATGTGTTTAGTGATGCCAAAAGCCCCAGCTAGTGCAGAGAGTGTTATTAGTTAATTAAATTTTTAATATGAAAAATTATATTATTGTAATTGTTATTATCGTTTTATTAGGAATTGTGTTTTTCGTAAGTAAGAAAAGTAAGACAGAAGTGAGTACTGAAATAAATACCGAAATAAACACTAATCAAAATACAGAAAAAGAGGTGCCAGTTAGTACAGAAGAAAATGTAAATATAAAAGATGAAGTAAAAGATATTAATAATATAGAAAATAAAAAAATCATGATTGCGATACTAAATACAAACAAAGGAGACATAACAATAGAATTTTTAGAAAATCAAGCACCAAATACTGTGGCTAATTTTGAAAAATTAGCTAAAGATAAATTTTACGATGGAATTAAATTCCATCGTGTTATAAAAGGTTTTATGATTCAAGGAGGGGATCCATTAACTAAAGATGACTCTAACATGGCTCTGTGGGGCACAGGTGGTCCAGGATATAAATTTGCTGATGAAATAAGTGCAACTAATAAAAATGATGTAGGTACTATAGCTATGGCAAATGCAGGACCAAATACAAATGGTAGTCAATTTTTCATAAATACAGCATCGAATAATTTTCTAGATGGTAAACACACTGTTTTCGGAAAAATCACTTCTGGTATGGATGTCGTGACTAAAATCGAGAACACCCCAACAGCTCCTGGTGATAGACCTCTAGAAGCTGTAATTATAAATAGTATTACTTTAAAATAATATGTTAAAAGGATTTAAGCAGTTTATTTTGAGGGGTAATGTAGTGGACTTGGCTGTCGGAGTTATGATAGGAGCGGCGTTTTCTGCTGTAGTTAGTTCTTTGGTATCAAATGTTCTTACTCCTTTAATCGGAGCAATTATTAAAACACCAGATTTTTCTGAATTATCATTTACTATAAATGGTTCTGTATTTACCTATGGTTTGTTTTTAAATGCTTTGATATCATTTCTAATAGTAGCACTCGCAATATATTTTTTTGTGGTTACACCTGTCAATGCATTAATATCACGAAGTAAAAAAGGCGTACCCGAGGATCCAACTAATAAAAAATGTCCAGAGTGTTTAAGCGAGATTCCAATACAAGCTACTCGTTGCGCTCACTGCACTACAAAACTTTCTTAAGTAAATGAATTTTACCAAAAAAGAAATAAATTTATTGGTGAGTTTAAACACTCCAGTCAAGGTGCAGGATTTTTTAAATTCTATTCCTTTTAACTTTGAACGTGATGACGTAGATACTTTAAAATCTCCCTTGCGTACATTACGCGAGAATAACGCCCACTGTTTTGAAGGGGCACTTTTAGGCGCATATATACTTTCTTTTTATGGACATAAACCGAGAGTAATGTATTTAAAAAGTACTAAACATGATTTTGATCATGTAGTAGCTCTCTTTAAAATAAATGGTTATTGGGGAGCATTATCCAAGACGAATCACAATGTGCTTAGATATCGGGAGCCAATATATAAAAATGTGCGAGAATTGGCAATGACTTATTTTCACGAGTATTTTTTAGACAATGGTTTAAAAACATTGCGTGCGTATTCTGATATTCTTGATTTATCAATTTATAAAAAAGGACAAAACAAAGATTGGGCAATAAGTGAAAAAGACTTATGGTTTGTTGATGCAAAATTGGATAAGCTTAAACATCACAATATCCTACTTCCAAGTATGTTAAAAAAGTTACGCAAAGCAGATGGTGTCGAGATACAAGCAGGGAAGTTGCTAGAGTACAAAAAATAAAATGTGGTACAATACTTTTATGGATCAAGAACTACAAAAGAAATTTGATGAGCAAGGTGTAAAGATAGACGCTATTTATAAGTCAGTCGAAAAGACCCGCAAGTATTTTTTAATGATTATTTGGATAACAGTGATAGCAGTCGTCGTGCCTCTTATCGGTTTACTTTTTGCAATACCAAAATTTATAGGAATTTACTCAGGACTAGGGATTTAATTAAAATCCAAACAATCTTCTAAACCAACTTTTCTTTTCTATTATTTTTATTGGTAAATCCGGTGTTGGATTTACAGGATTTGTGATAACTCTATCTACTATAACTTCCGTAAGAGTTTTTTTGATTGTAGCTGTTTTTAATATTTTTTTTGGTGCTGGTGGTATAGGTTTTGGAGTTGTTAGGTTTTTTGGTACATCTTCTAAAATATCATTCCAAGATTTGCCAGACATAGCAGTTAAAGCATAAGCTGTTTCCCAGATTTTATTTTTTAGATTTTCATTTTTCATACTACCGTCTATGTCTTGATTTGCTCCGAGATAAAGATTTGGGGTAAGTTCACTCTTCACCCAATTTTCTTCCTTTTCTTGTATTGAGCTAAGCCCGCCCCAAACCCAAGATGTAGAAGATACATTGTTCCAACCCCCAGTATCTTTTTGAGTTTTTTCTAAATATTCTTTTGCTTTTGTAATAGCATTTTTAACATCTTCTCTCATGTCAAATGCATTTAATGCTTGCAGAGCTGCTCCAGTCATATCCACACTTTCATCCCAAGAACCGTTTTCTTTTTGTTTATTTAAAATAAAAGAAATGTCGTCAAAAATCATTTTCTCATCACTTTTGTATCCAGCATTTTGAAGTACTATTAAGGCAAAGATATCATCATTGTCTTCGTTTATGTCACCAAATTGTTTACCATCAAAAGAATTTACAATTTTGTTTATGTAATTTTCTCCATTTATATCGTAAGGATTTAAACCTAAGGCAAGGATTGCCATTGCTCGTCTTTCATAATCAGTCAAAAGAGTTCCAGCTGTTTTATTATTTATTAAGTATTGTTTTAAAGCATTTGTGTTTAGTTTGTAGAGGGGAGTATTGCCGAGAGCCACAGCCACCCAATCAGTGTAAATGTCTTCTCCAAAACTACCGTCCATGTTTTGATTCATAATCAAGAAATTTAAAGCTGAATTTTGATTAAAAGATATTTTTTCTATTGTTGACCCTAAAACTTCTCCTTCAGTTTTAAGATTTTGTTTTTTGTTTTTATTACTACCTCCACCACCAGTATGGTTGTCTACTATTGGAGTAATTTCTATTTCTGATATAGGATCAATAAAATTTAAAGAAATTAAATCAGCTGATTTTAATTCATATTGGTTTAAGGCCATCATCGCTTCTTCTCCATTTAGTGACCAGCTCCAATAATGATAAACATCATTACCGTCTTTGTCAGTAGATGTAAAACCAGTAATATCATTTAAGGTATTTAAAAATGATGCTGATCCAAACCATGACCAATCACTAGCTAATTCATTAATTTGTAAAATTGCACAGTACGGAGTCACAAGTGTCTCAGTAGTATTTATATCTTGGTCATTGTCACATGGAGCCACAGTTATGTCTTGATCATATATTGCACCAGAATTTGTTGCGATACTTAAGTGAGTAGTAATTGGTTCTATTGGAATTACAGGTGGGATGTCTTCAGCAAAAATGTTAGTACCTAAAAATAATACAGTTAGTATAAATATAATTTTTTTAATTTTCATCTTTTTCGTATTTCCAGGAAACATTGTCTCCGGGGTTAATTTTATAATCAGACACTCCAACTTTTGCTTTTACTTCATTTACATAATAAATCCAATATTTACTACCATCACTTTTTACACCATTTAATTCTAAAATAAATTTTCCTATGCCAGCGTAAGTTCTCTCTTTGAAATTTATTTTTCCTTCATTTCGCATTTGATTCATCAATGAATAAACACTTATTTCTTTATTTACATTTGTCTCATATTTTTTCTCATCGATGCTTAAATAAGTTTTTATACCAGTATTTATTTGTTGTAGTTCTTCTGTCTCTATTTCAGGTGATTTTTCGACACTATTTTCTTTTTGTATTACGGGAGGTATTGTATATTTTGTCTCTTTATTTTTGTTTACATTTAAAAAATGTGAAAACAATATGATTATTAAAATACTAATTCCTATTATTATTTTTCTTTTATTCATATTGGTTTAGTATTTAAAAAACAAAAAAATCCTGTTTTAGCAGAATTTTGGGGCCTTCTAAGAAAGAAGGTTTATCCTGCTCGGGATTACGAAATGATTGGCAATCGGACTTGTCCAACGTAAAGTTGGCTTACCGTAGCGGCACTGTACAGGAATCTAACCTGTTTCCCCAATCAAATCTTTTTATTTTTAAAACACTCTTTGCTTATTCTATGCTTTTATTTGTATTCGTCAAAATTACCCTGTGGATAAGTAATATTCAATGGTGGGTTTATTTCACCTCTCGTAGTCGAAGGGTAAGGAGTAGCCCCAGTAGAAGTATGACGGAGAGGACGAAGAATATATAGGAGAAAGATGGAGCTAGAGCGAGGATTATGATAGCGAGTATTGGAGCTAAAATGAAAGAGGTGGGTCCAGTGTTGCGGAAGAAGCTGATTTCGTCGGCGTGTTCGTCAGTGACAAGTTTAAAGAAGTAACTCTCGCTCATTATCTCTATAGTAGCAGCACCGACGCGAGTCATGAAAAGAATAAATGCCCAGAGCCACAAAGCGGATGTGGTGATAAATGGAATAATGAAAGTGAATATTGCGCAGATAATAAATCCAATACGGAGCATTTTTTTCTCACCGATTTTATCTGAAAGCCTTCCTAATGGAAATGTTAAAAACACAAAAGGTAATAGCATGATGGTGAAGATGACACCTATTTTATCCCAAGCGAAATTTAAATAGGTATGCAAATAGATAGGAGTATAGATAATCATCCAAGCGAAAAAGAATTTTAGAATCAGATTAATTAGATAAATCTTTGAGAGATGTTTGTTTTTAATAAAAAAAGTAAGTGTTTTCCAAATAGCTATTTTTTTGTATTCTGGGTCTTTAAAATTACGTAAGAATAAATATAACATTAGGCATACCAAAAGTATAAACAATGTAGAGAGTAAATAAATACCTTGAAATGAACTCTTGGCAATGATTGAGCCCGAGATTAGCTGAGCTATAACCCAAGCAGAATTCACAACTGTTAAATACATTCCACGCATTTTTCCAACCTTTATATTTTTACTATAGTCTGCAATAAATACATCCAATGTGGTCACTATCAAATTTGTTGATAAAAAGTAAAACAGAAAAGCCAGAATTACAAGCTCAACATTTTTACTGTAAGCCATAAATAAAAGTGAAAGAAAGGTAAGTATTGAAAAAAATATAGCAATACGGTAATTCCCAAAACGCTTTAGGAATTTTTCCATTCTAAATAAACAAAATATAGTTAGTAGAGAGGCCACTATATAAATAGCACTTACCTGGAATGGGTTTGTAAGACTCTCAAGTAAACTCGAGTTTATATAAGAGGTGAGCGCTACAGGAATAGAAAATAAAAATCCAATTAAATAAATTATATTTCTATGATATTTCATTGTCCTTATTATACAGTTAAGATAACAGGTATGACTAGTGGTCTTTTGGAAGTCTTTTGATATAAGAATTTAGAAACATTTTCTCCTAAATTAGCTTTAATATTGTCGATATTTATCGGACCGACTAAGACTGGGCCGTCGTCCACGGATTTTTTAATGATTATGCGAACTTGTCGCAATAGTTCTTGATTTTCTTTCAAGTACACAAAGCCACGAGAGATAAGGTCTGGAGATTTTTTTAATTTACCAGTTTTTTGATCAAGTAAGGCAATGATGACAAACATACCATCTTGAGCTAGCATGACACGATCACGGATAACCACATCTTGAGTATCAGAAATAGAAGTACCGTCTACCATCATAGCGCTACTAGGTGCGCGCTCTTTGCGAGCAAGTATCTTTTGTCCATCTGCAGATATTTCAATAATAGAACCGTTGTCTGGGACAACGATATTTTCTTCAGACATGCCGAGCTCCATCGCAAGTTCTTTATGACGCACGAGCATCGAATGCCAACCATGAATCGGAATGAAGAATTTAGGATGAGTTTTTCGGTGTAGCCATTTTATGTCTTCTTGATTTCCGTGTCCAGTCGCATGCACAAAATCTTCACCACTCGTACGATAACTAATAATCCGAACACCTTGGCGAGTTAAACCATCTTTCATCTTTTGAACTTGGAGCTCGTTGCCAGGGACGATAGATGAAGAGAGGATGATGGTGTCTCCTTTGTGGAGTGTGAATTTCGCATGAGTTTTATTTGCAGCACGATTTAGAGCGGCAAATTCTTCACCTTGAGCACCAGTCATAAGAATCACAACTTTATTTGGAGGATAATCGTTTACACTTTCGATAGGTATAATAGTTCCTTTTTTGGGTTCAAATAGTTTGGCTTCAATAGCGACCTCTATATTTGTTTTCATAGAGCGACCTTCCAAGGCTATTTTTTTACCCATAGATTCAGCGTATTTTACAATATGAGTGAGTCTAGTGATGTGTGAAGCGAAAGCAGCAATAATAATTCTACCATTTATTTTTCTGAGTAAATTTTCTAGTCCTTGGTGTGCTTTTACTTCAGGCAGTGAGAATCCCTCGTTTTCAATGTTAGTGGAGTCTGTTAGCAGCAAAAGAACATTCATCTTATCAAAAATAGAATATTCTTTTTCTTCTTCTGCACTCACGATGCCGTCGACTTGGTCGAGTTTGTAGTCTCCGGGAGTCACGATATTTCCATGAGGAGTTTCAATGATGATGCCCATAGAGTCAGGAATAGTGTGAGTCACACCAAAGAATTTTATTTTCATTTTTCCACAAGTGATAACAGAATCACGTTCCACAACATTTTCTTTCATGGCTGGTAGGTGAGGGAATTCTGATTGGCGTTTTCGGAGCATAAGAATCGTGAGATTTCTAGAGTATACCGGTGGGTTTCCAATACGAGATAAAACCAAAGGCACACCACCGATGTGGTCTAGGTGTCCATGAGTGACGATAAGAGCACGAATTTTATCCTTACGTTCTTCAAGGTAAGTAGTGTTTGGTATCACATAGTCTACTCCTGGAGTATCTTCGGTAGAGAAATGCATACCAGCATCGATGACCACTATGTCATCACCGATTTCGATGGCCGTCATATTTTTACCGATTTCCTCTACTCCACCTAGTGGGATGATGCGAATAATACCTGCTTCTGGAGGTAATATTTTTACATTGTTGTTTTGACTACTTTTACTGTTAAAAGGTTTAGATTTACCACGTTGTCCGCCCTTACCAAATTTAGAGTATTGGAAAGTTGAGTTTTTTATCACTTTTTTTCGATCAATATTTTTGTGCTCTACTTTGTGCTCTTTAGTTGGCTCTATTTTGTGTTCTTTTTTATGTTCAATGCTTAATGCACTAAAAGTTAGTCTATTCTTTTTCATTAGTTCTTTTTTTTGTTAATAATTTTGTTAATAATTTTAGAGATATTATTTGGCAAAAACTTTCCAAATATTGTCTATTTTAGTATACCATAAGTATGCTCCTGCGAATCTATCACTAGATGAAACAATGTTTTCAATATTTATTCCATGTAAATCATTTCTGGTGACATATACAAAGCTGGGACTGTATAGAAAAACCACCGGCATGTCTTTTTGAATTTCTTCTTCAAACTGAATGTATTTTTTATTTCTACTTTCTTCGTCTATAACGACAGATGCATCTTCTAATAATTTATCTACTTTTGGATTGGTATACATAGCTATGTTGAACCCTGGATCTTTGCGTTGAGAAGAGTGCCAGAAAGCGTACAAATCTGCTTCACTGTTTACGATTTGGCCGAACAATAAAGTTTCATAATCACGTGGACGAATTACAGATTTATTTAAATTACCACTTTCAAAAGTCTTAACCTCTACTTTTATTCCAATCATATTTAGATCTTGCTTAATGATTTCTGCAGTTGTGGTGAGCTCAAGAGCATTTCCAGTGGAAATAGAAAATTCTAAAACTTTATTTATTTTTTTCTTGTTTGTATCTACTATAGTTTTCTCTAGATATCCACTAGGACCTATTTTCCAACCATCTTTTGCTAATAACTCTTGCGCCTCTTTTACATGTATTTCTTGAGAATCTTCTCCAGCTGGTTTTAATTCTTGAAAAGTTACCATATTTAGTGGTATTGGATTATTTATCACTACCCCATATCCTTTAAAAATTTCATCAATGATTCGTTCTTTGTCGATTGCCAGATTTATAGCTTTTAGTATTGTTTTGTCTGTGAATAATTGATTTTGATTTTGATTAAAAAATAAACCAAAAATTCTAGGCAACACAGAAGAAACAATAGAATGTTTGTCTTTTAAATTTTGTGCATTTGAAGGAGTGATAGAACTAGCTTGGTCAACAGAGTTTGTTTTTAGTGCATTCATTAAATCCTCTTCATTTTGATAAAATTTCAATGTTATTTTTTTTACGAAAGGTTTTCCCAGTGCAAATTTTTTAAATGCTTCTAATGAAAAGATATTTATAATTCCAGAAGATTCTTTTGCAACATTAATTACTTTGTATGGCCCAGAACCAACAGGATTCATGTTGGCTTCGTTCAATTCAATAGGGGAGTTTTCCCATACATGTGAGGGCATGATTCCCAGGGTGGTATTTTCTAAAAATAAAGCAAATGGTTGTTTCAAAGTAAATTTAATATTTCTGTCGTCTATTTTCTCAACACTAACTCCATTCCAATTTCCCCTACGAGGACTTTTGATTATAGGATCTTGTATTGAATTTACTGTAAAGATAATATCCTCCACTTTTACAGGTTCGCCATCATGAAAAGATGTATTTTCTTTTAGAGTGAAAGTGTAAGTTAGTCCATCTTTAGAAATATCTACTTTTTCTGCTAAATCAGGAATAATAGAACCATCTCCATTTTTTCGCATTAAACCACTATAGATAAGTGCTACTAAATCTTTGTCACCTTCGGTGGTGGCAAGAATGGGGTTTATGAAACGCGGAGCACCGATAACTCCTTCGGTAATAGACCCACCATACATAGGAGTCGCAACCATAAATGATTTATTTATTTTTTGAAGTATGCCGATAGTCCCTATTATCAAAACTAAAACTAAAAATAAAAAAACCAACCATTCTTTTTTTGTAAAAGAGTAAATAGCTTTACGTAACTCTTCTCTCGAAGGCAATTTAAAATTGCGTATACTAGTATTAGGATTTTTCATAATTAAAAATTTGGTGTTGAGAATTTTATTTTGCTTTTAAGATTATCACCAAGAGGGCTGACAATGCAAAAAGAATTCCACAAACAATAGACAAATAAAATAGAAACTTTTCAAAACCTCGGCGAGTGCTATGGAAAGATGCTCCATCACCACCTCCTAATGCGCCACCTAGTCCTGCTCCAGATTGCTGGAGTAAGATAGACATAACTAATATTACTGAAAGGATTATCTGCGCATAAGGCAGAATTTGTATTACTAAATTCATGAGTATTATTCTCTCATATTTGCCCCAAAATTGCAAATAGACCCCGAAAAACCTTTTACTATCAAGGGTTAGATGTTTTTATTTAGTTATCCACATTTAGGTGTCTTGATTAGCATAAAAATGCTATAATTAAAATCCAAGCAAATTAGAGCATTACGATAGCTCAAAATACACTTGGAAGAACCGAATAGTCCTTCGAAAAAAAAATAGTGCACAATGCACACCAAACATAGAAATTAAGATATATCTTACCACCTTTGTACAAATTTTTTAGATTATCTCCTAAAGATAAAACAAAAAAATAAAAAAAATCAATATATCTTAATCTCACCCATTTAAGAGCCTTCCATCGTGGGGGCTCTTTTTATTTCTTTTCTTTTCTTTTAATATTTTATATACTATACATATGAACATGAATACCTTAGATTTATTTAAAAAATTATTCCACAACTTTAATGCTCGAGCAATGAAGGACGCAACTATCGCTTTTAAAGAGCATTTAGACGCTGGGGGCAAGATGTTGCTCGCTATGGGTGGAGCCATGTCTTCGGCTCAGATGGGAGTGACTTTGGCGCCCATGATCAAGGAAGATAAAATTCACGCCATTTCTTGTACAGGCGCAAATTTAGAAGAATCAGTTTTTAGATTAGTCGCGCATGATAGTTATAAAGATTATCCCGACTACAGATATTTTACTAAAGAAGATGATGAAGCTATTTTAAACAGAGGCGAGAGGAGGGTGACGGATACCTCTATTCCCGAAGAAGAAGCTTTTCGAGTAGTAGAGCCGATTATTTTAAAAAAGTGGAAAGAAGCGGAAGCGAAGGGAGAGAGATATTTTCCGCATGAATATTTTTACCAAATTCTTTTAGATGGTTCGCTTGATGCTCACCATGAAGGAAATCCAGAGGCATGTTGGTTGCTCGAAGCTGCCAAGAAGAATTTACCTATAGTTGTGCCGGGTTGGGAAGATTCAACTCTAGGAAATATTTTTGCGGGGTATGTGAAGGCAGGGGAAGTGAATGTGAATGTTATGAAGAGCGGTATCGAATACATGAATGCACTTTATGATTGGTATCCAGTGCTTGCCGGAGAGACTAAGGCAGGACCGGGACTTGGATTTTTCCAAATCGGTGGAGGCATCTCTGGGGATTTCCCGATATGCGTCGTGCCTTCTATAAAATACGATTTAAAAAAAGAAGTTCGTCCTTGGGGCTACTTTTGTCAGATTTCTGACTCTACTACTTCATACGGTTCATACTCTGGCGCAACTCCAAATGAAAAAATAACTTGGGATAAACTCACTAAGCACACTCCGATGTTCGTCATCGAGAGTGACGCCACCATCGTCGCCCCACTAATATTCGAAGCCATACTTGATAGATATAATATTTCTGAGAAGTAAAGTTGATTTTCAAAAATAAAAAAAGCATGCTCAAGGCATGCTTTTTGGTTAATGATTTTTTTCATGAATTTTTTTTGATGTAATCATCTATGATAAGGTCCATGACTCCCTTACCCACAGATTTTGCTTTCAAGAGATTGTTCTCCATCGAGACAGGATTTTTTTCCTCGACATGTATAATCCCATGTTCCTGTTTGGCTAGTTTCAGGAAACCAATAATCTCTGCTCGAATATCTGTGTTCGGCTTGTTTTTTTCGTTTTTAAAGCCAAATTCAGAAAAGATTTTATTCCTGGTTTCTGAAGACATTTTTTCAATCAATGGTTTTATCATTGTTAGTATCAAGTCATCGGCAGGATTCATGTTGGCTTCGTTCAATTCAATTTTTTGAACCAAATTTTTTACCTTTGGTTTTTTTTCTGACATCACTCTTTTCTTTCTCATGTGAGCAACAGTAGCATCCAAAGAAATTTTTTTCTTTTCAATAAATTTCTCGAGTTCTTGCTTGTTGATGCGTATCATCTTGTCTTTATCTGGATGAGTATGGAAACCTATCCTTTCGTTCTCAAGGATAACTTGTACTTTTTTCATTATTGTATTTTTATGGAAATACAGATAAAGCCACAATCCCTCTTTTTTATTAAAAAGTGAAACATGTGTTTTTAAATTTATCTTTGAATTACTCAAAAAATTCAGGAAAGCTTTAACGAGAGGACTCTGGGAAACAAAAATAGGTTTTTTTTCCGGAAGCACAGTTAATTGAATTGCAACTTCAGGTTTTTCAACTTCAGCTTCAACTATTAGTGGTTGGCTATCTTTGAATAAAAGATATTTCCCCGACTGAACAATCTTTAAACCTTTTTGGAGTTTTGTTTTTATTTCACTATCTCCATTTAGCCAACCTAGTACAGTTTTGGCTTCCTTTTGACCACGAAAGACAATTTTACCTGGCCCAACACCGTTCATGATTGCTGGTGAGTAATTACCTTTTCTGTTTCGTATCAGCAATTTTTCTGATACCTGTTTTAATAAGACTAGGTTTGGGTCGTGAGTCTTAGTCTCAGCAGTAGAATTTAAATTCGTCATGTTGTTTGTTTTATTTTCAAAAAACGATGTTGCGGTCACCCTGAACGCGTAGGGAAGCTCATAAAAGAAACTTCAAGCGTATCTTACAACTATTAAGGATTATTGTCAACAAAAATTAAATACTCGTCTTGCACAGAAGTGATTTGTGTTGTAGTATAAAAACGATAAAAGATTGTTCATAAAAAGTTATAGAAATGGAGACACTGCATTTGAAAGGATTTCCGACATGGGAGCAGTTTTTGGAGTTTGATAAACTCATGAAGAAAATTGGTTTTCGTCTGATGATTAGGGACGAGATTCGTGAAAGTCTTAGTCGGCTGGAAGGCAAAGCACCTCGTCATGTAACTGGCAAGGAAGTAGGATATATCTGGATAAGTCCATTTGGATACAGTGTGATAATCTGGACCACTGCAATTTGGCAAGAAAAAAGATTAAGAGATATTGGAGAAGATGCTGGTTGGGTTATCATTGTGAAAGATAATAAATTATCCTATTGTACTCGCTATTTCATGCGTACAGGAAACTTTTTCTTACGACTGGCGAGATACGCTTGGATTTCAAAATGGAAAGTGGAACATAATCCATCATGCCCATGCGAATCGTGCTTAAAGATGATGTATATTTATCGCAAACGAGGTACGCGTCAATATATGTGGCGTTGCGATAACAGAGAGGCACACCAAGCTCCGACTTTTAGGAGTTGGGATTATGAGTTGCCTCCTAATGCCAAGAGTTTTCTTGAAGTAAGAAGATCTAGCACAAGGAAGTACAATCAGAAAAATAAGGAAGAGGGGAAGTCACCGATTCCAAAAGCATTTACGCGCAAGCGTAAAAAGACCATCAAGGCGTAAAAACCTTGTAAAGAAGGTCATTCATGTTGAGTGCCTAGCAGGCCAAAGGGTTTGCTGGGCATTTTTTGTTGCTTATATTGTAGAATTTATATTATAATAAAGAGGTTATTATTAATTAAAATTAAAAAAAATTATGAAAAAATATAGTATCGGGATTTTGGTTTTTGTTTTTATGTTAGTAGTGTCACTTGGAATGACTTCCAAAGTAGAAGCAGGACTTACGAGTACTCAATACAGTGCTTTGAATTCTTTGTTAACTTCTTTCGGTTTAAATACTAATATCATAGCTAATGTGCAAAATGTTATAGCATCAACTACTACAACAAATACCACAACAACTTCTATATCTAGTGGTTGTGCAACAGGATATTTGTTTAATATAGTGACAGGTAATCCTTGTCCTCCTTCAACTGGGACAACACCTACAACAGGAGGTCCTTCTTATCCACCAACAACTACACCAACAACTCCTACAACTGGTGGCCCACTTTATCCTCCTACTACCACCCCTACCACTACTACCACCACAACTACAACTACAACCACCACTTCAACAAACGGATGTTATTCAAATCAAACATCAGTTTATCCTTACAATATTCAAAATGGTTACCAGTGTGTAAAAGTTTGTCCGATTGCTTCTTCAACATCTAATCAAGCTCCATTATGGAACGCTGCAACAAACTCAATGTGTCCGATTGTTGTTATACCATCTACTACAACCTCTTTAACTGTGCTTGCACCAAACGGCGCTGAAGAGTATGTGCAGGAAGAAACTGTTGAAGTAAAATGGTCAACAACAAATATTCCTAGTTCAAACGATCGTATCTTTATGCTTTTGAATTACTACACTCCAGAAGGAGTTTTTATAACAAATACGAAATTGAGTGATGATTACACTGTAAATGATGGTGGTGAACAAGTAAAACTTCCTACCACACTTCCAGTTGGAGCATCTTGGGGTAATAATTTCAAAGTCACCATAGGAGCACTCAATGATGCTGGTGCATCGCTAGGTTCAGATGTTTCTGATAAGAATTTTATTATTCAGTAAGTAAAAATATTGTTTAATTAAAAACCACAGAAAGATTCTGTGGTTTTTAATTTTAGTGATAGAATAACAGGATGGATATTTTAGCACACACGCTTTGGGCAAATGCAGGAGCAAGGGGAGCCAATGCTGTAATAGAAAGTAAAAATAAAAAATTTCGACTGCATGTCGGCTGGACGGCATTTTTCGGAGTGGCACCTGACTTATTTGCTTTTACTCTTCCGTTTATTATTGTATTTTATAAAATGATTTTTCTTGGGAATTCTTTTTCGGCCATCCGTAATCATCATGGAGCAGTCGGTGGTTTTGATATTGCTTCATATCTTTATCAATTTTCTCATTCACTTATTATCTTTTCTTTAGTTTTTATTTTAGTTTGGATTTTGTCAAAACGTCCTAGATTTGAATTGCTCGGCTGGGCGCTCCACATCTTGATAGACATTCCTTCGCATTCTTTATCTTTTTATCCGACACCATTTCTTTTCCCAGTTTCTGAGTATCGTTTTCCATATGGGGTGCAATGGAGCAATATGATTTACATGATAGTGAATTATTCTTTTCTGGCTATTTTTTGGATATACATTTTAATCAAAAAGAATCTTAAAAAACGAATAAAAAATGTACGTTAAGGTCGCAGTCATTGCTGGGGTAAAAAAAGAGAAATTTACTCAAACCAAAGAGGACCATTTTGAGATTTGGGTCAAAGAAAAAGCGGAGCGGAATATGGCAAACATGCGTGTTTTAGAGCTTATCGCAGGGCACTTTAAAATCCCTTTAAATAAGGTCCGAATCATAAACGGCCACACTCATCCGCATAAACTTTTAGTGCTTGACTTATGATTTTCCTTTCTATATACTGTTCCCTAGGCGTCTAGTCCATGTGGATAAGGCGTTTTTGTTTCAACTAGGCTTTTCAAAAGCCTTTAGTTGAAACAGTCTTTGACAATAGAATGAATTTTATTTCCCCGTCGCTCACGAGTGACGGGGTTTGAGAACCCCCGACTTTCAATCGGGGACGCAAGTCTCAATCTGTTTTTAAAAATATAATTTCAAAGAGCTAGGACGAGCCAGAATTTAAATCAAAAAGCAATGCTGTTTTTTGTTTTGTTTCGTTCTAATCCGATTTATCGGAACTAACTTTTAGTTAGAGTTTGATCCTAGCTCAGGATGAACGCTGGCGGCGTGGATAAGGCATGCAAGTCGAACGGACTAGTCCCATGAATTTACAAGAAACTTTGAGTAGCAATACAATTAGAATCGAGTATTGGATTGGGTTTGCTAGTTAGTGGCGAACGAGGTAGTAATACACAGGAACTTCCCCCAAAGTCGTGAATAATCTATCGAAAGGTAGACTAATACACGATAGTCTCAAAGATTAACTTCTGCGAGTAAAGTTTTAACGCTTTGGGAAAGGCCTGTGCGGTATCAGCTAGTTGGTAGTGTAAAAGACTACCAAGGCTATGACGCCTAGGGGAGGTGAGAGCCTGACCCCCACCGATGGTACTGAGACACGGACCATACACCTACGGGTGGCTGCAGTCGAGAATCTTCCACAATGGACGAAAGTCTGATGGAGCGACGCC
>Ga0163144_10002725_pt1 | contig 40433 bp, 62 predicted proteins | sample OliLak19BULKMAT1_FD_123175 | JGI IMG/M metagenome (GOLD analysis project Ga0163144, IMG submission 123175) | Freshwater microbial mat bacterial communities from Lake Vanda, McMurdo Dry Valleys, Antarctica - Oligotrophic Lake LV.19.BULKMAT1 | ecosystem: Environmental > Aquatic > Freshwater >...
AAGTGTTGGCGTTTTTCCGTCTAGTGCTTTTATTCCACCTTTATTATATCCCCGAGAAGTTTGCACCATATACAACCCCGTCTTTGCACCTCTACCACCACCGAGAGCTGATAGACCTACTGACTTGCCCTCTGGAGAGTAGATGCGGTCGGCTTGTCCACCTTTGCCGATTTGACCGATGCGTTGAGTTACATAGGTTTCATTAGCCGAAGCGTTTTCGTAGTTAGTTCTCAATGTATTTGTTTTTTCTGGGTCTATTTTTACAGCAAAGTTTTTTGGTCTGTTTAGTACGTATTTTATTCTTTCGTTGTTCAAAAAATACTTCTCATCAACCTTTTGCTCCAGAATATCCTTCAACAATATCCCTCTATCCTCTGGTAATGTTACATTTGGTATATTAGTCCAAAATAATCGCTTTCTATTCTGGGCAGATACAAGTGCGGCGTTAATCATAATCGGCTCTACCCCTAGAGTTTCTGTAATAAGTGCCTTTGCTTCTTTTGGCATACTGTTTACATTCTCAAGAATAAAATACTTTGGTTTTACTTTGTGCAAAATACGAACATACTCCCAGAATAAGCCTGAGCGTTCTCCGTCTAGTCCTTTACGGTCTTTCTTTGCTATGGATAGGTCTTGGCAAGGTGAGCCACCGATAAGCAAATCTATCTTGTGTCCGTTTGATACTGGTGATAAAAGATTTTTCACATCCCCCACCTGCACAATGTCAGGATAATTCTTTGCTGATATTTGCATAGCGTACTTGTCAATTTCACTTGCGTAATACGCCTCTACAGGTATTCCTGCTCTTTCTAGTGCTACTCTTGCACAGGAAATTCCATCGAAAAGTGATAGTACTTTCATAGGTTACTCCTTTTTAGTTACTGGTTTTTTAACCATCGTCTTACCATAGATCTATACTCCTTAATTCTGGGGTATTGTTATTCGCTATCTGTTGTGTGGTCGCCGGCGGGACCTTACCAAGCTCTACCGCGATTTGGTAGGCTTCCCTGCGGTCAACAAAGCGACCATTGTATCCACGACCTATTACCCAGAATCCCTCAGTATCTAGTGTTGAAAAGTCTCTATCGAATTTCCCCATTAACCAAATACAATCGGCGTGCCTCTCACCAAACCACACCTCACCAGTCGAATGTTCTTTTATCGCGGAGCAGATAATTTTATCTTTTGTCATAAAAAATCCCTCTGGGGTTTTTACTGTGTAGAGTATACATCTAAAGTTTTAGATTTGACATAGACGGAAAAAAGAAGTAGTCTTAATGTAGATATACTGAACCAGGCTAAACGCTTTAATGATACTTCATGCTCAACAGCGAGGAGTTTCCAAAGAGGTTGTAACCTGGTTTGGTTGTTTTCAGATAGTCCAAATAGATCGACATTATCCCTTACGGATCTCTTGATTGGTTGGGAGTCTTTTATACACATACACCTCGGGTTTGTGCTTGGGATGTCTCTGCTCGTGGAGTTCGCCTCGTAGAGCAACTAAATCAATGATTCCACTTGCGAAGTCCTCTAGTCCAAAATCTTCAAGTGAGAGAATTTTTCTGCAAGTCTCACAATGGAGCTTTACTTTGTTTCCGACTGCGTTTTCGATCGTATTGATCTTCATGGGTATATGATACACCAAATAGTCAATCTACTAATCCCCCCTCTTGTCTAGTCCCCAGAAACGCCTCCAGATCATATTTATTGCCCAATCATTTCCCTCATTGCTTAGCCCTAGCCCCTCTGTACCCGCCCTGTTTATGTGATCTTGTAGGTGTTCGCCTGTGGTTAATATACGCCCATTTTCTACAGTGTTATATTTTGGATCAGCCCTGTTGTGAGAGATGTGTGCCGCCTCCAGATTTTCCGTCTTTCCACTCCAGACACTCCTGTGCTTATCACGATCTAGTATCTGCTTCCTAACTCCCTTTGAAAATGCAAACTCAGACAATAGTAAAATACCACCGATAACGGCGAGGGTGGATAATAACTCAGAAGGCTTGTGACCTTCTGGCGACATTACAGCCCCCAGCCCCGTAGGATGTTTGGTAATTGAGTAATCCCCCACATAATCGCTCCACCCACAATCCCACCGACTACTCTGTAAGTATTAAACTTTGTCTTATCATCGTGGTATTCAGCTTTTAGAGCATAGAGGTCTTTAACTGCCTCAGTAGGATTAGTTTCAGTCACTAGCTTTTCAAGTGCAGTTATTCTCATTCCATTTGTTTTAATCTCTGCGTCATGCCCAATCAGTCGCCCGTTTACATTCTCTTTAATCTCTTTTATGTCTTGAGTATATTGCTTGGTAAAAGAACCAAAGTTGGCGATTAGAGTTACCAGTCCGTCATGGTCAGTAGGTGATAGTGTGGCTGGTACATTAACATCAGTCATATTAGATAGGCATTGTTTTAGCGATTATTGATTTCTCACCGTATCCAAATCTTGAGTCCAGGTAGTCTCGTAGGAACTTACCAAGAGCAGGAATAAACCCTGCTAGAAATGATACGCCGGCAAGCCTAAGCCACGCCTCTGGGTTATTAAGGTCCATAGGGATTAGAAAAGCCTGAGCTAGTCCTGCCCCGATTGCTCCACGCACCCCTCGATAAACGAGGATTTTCCATTCTGGAAATACCTGATCGGCTGTTTTGATTTTTCGCTTCATATTATTTGACTCCAAATATTTTCTTAATAATATCTATTATACTTTGTTTCTTGATAATTATATCAGTATGGTTGGGTAGGTTCGCAATCTTTGTTTCAAGGGTCGTTAGTTGAGTCTTGAGACTCGCAATCTCGACGACGAGTGCTTCAACTGTTTCTTTGTACTCCTTGGCTTTAAGAGTAGCTTCAGTAGCTCTCTCTTCCAATAAATCAGTTAGCTTATCCTCTTTAGTTATCAAGGTATCAATAGCTGAAAGGGTTTCCACTTCTTCTTGTCTAGTTCCTAGTTTTCCAGCTACTTTGGCTAGGTATTCATTATATTGTTTCCTGAATCCGTCTGAGCTAGCGCCCGCCTCTATTCTTTGGGTATTGCACTCGTCATACTTCTTGGTCCAGCCTGATACCTGCTCGACATAATTACTTACTTGCTGTCTTTGTTCAGCTAGATCACGCTCTAAGACTGTGATTTTGTCTTGTAATGTAGTATCGCTCGTATTTACTCCTTTTCCCCATTCTATAACATATTCCTCAACTCCTGGAAGTTTAACAGTTTTTCCAGTGTCTCTGGGATACATGGGATCTAAATAACCATAATTAAATTGTTTTGATCGATATTTATTCGATCCGTTCTCTAATATTAGAAAGTTAAAGTGAACGTGTTCGCCATTTGAATTACCAGTGTCATCCATCTCTCCAATTTGCTGTCCAACTTTAATCTCTTGCCCAGAGATAACCTTGATTTTTTGCATATGACAGATATAAACACCACATTGCTGTTTATAGTCTTCAATAACACAGTATTCACCGTAGTTTTTATTAGTTGAAACAAAAGCCGTACCAGATATTGGAGATCTAACAATAACCTCTTTGTTTTTATGTCCAAAATCCACTCCCTCATGTCCCTTTAGTCCAAACTGTGCATAGTAAGAGGGATTATTCATGTAGTTTTGAGTTACATAAAACCCGTCTTCTAGGAAAGTATCAAATAGTTTGTATGTCATACAGATCCATTACCTCCTCTCTCCGCTGATATTCTCTACTATCTCACTGTTAGGTAGTTGGTTCATAGACCTCCTTATTTATACTGGTTTTACTTCTGGCTTTTCCTTAGTGTCTTTTACTTCTGGCAGGACCAAATCTACCCCCACTAGGGCGGATATCTTATCTCTTTCTGGCATAATTTCGGTGAAGTCCTTCCGAGCCTTTGCTACAGCTAGTAGAACGGCATTCACACTAGAACTAGGGGACATAACGATATCCTGTTCTTCTAGAAAATTGCGGGGTGCTATTTTCCCGAGTGAGTCCTTTTTTTCTGCTTCTTCTGAGGAATATCTTACGCGGACAACTAACTGTTCCGCTACCTGTCTAATTGTAGATATTACTGTCTTCATATGATTAGTATATCACCATTAACCCACTCCTCAGAAAACCCTGGAACTGTGAATATACAATTCATCAAACCCCCATCATAAGCATGGTTGAGGTTGTGCCTGAAGGGAATAAACTTGTTAGGTATCTAACTATTACTATTCCTAATCCACCGTTGCCCGCATTTCTTGTGCTGTCAGCTCCTCCACCGCCACCTCCACCAGTGTTTGTGCCACCACTTGTTCCTGGTGTTCCAGCTCCATTACCACCATTGCCGCCTCCGCCAGTTCCACCAGCTCCAACTCCTCCACCAGCATAACTTCCACCCCCACCACCGCCAGCATAATTGACCGATGAACCAGAAATACTAGATGCTGATCCCGCACCTCCACTCTTTCCAGAGTATCCCGTGCCACCAGATCCTACCGCACCCGCACCCCCACCACCGCCAGCTCCACCAAAATCAGTGTTTTTCCCGCCATTGTTTCCTTGACCACCAGTACCAGCTCCAACAGACCTAGTGTCGCACGCTCCGCCTCCTGATCCGCCAGCACTGGCGTTTCCTACGGTATCACTATCTCCACCCCCACCACCAGTAGAAGTGATTGAATCAAAAACAGAGTTTGCACCGTTTAACCCAATCCCACCACCAGCAGGTGCTATCCCCCCAGCTCCAACAGTTACTGTCTTTCCTCCAATCGTAATTGATAAAGTCCCCGTCCTCATTCCTCCAGCACCACCACCTCCCACGCCCCGACTAGATCCACTATAATTACCACCCGATCCACCGCCAGCCACAACTAAATAATCAACATCTATTGCCTTATCTGTCGTAAAAGTTCCACTACTTGTAAAAGTATGGATTGTATATGATCCAGAGGTTGTTATCGTTCCACCAGTTGGAAGTGCCATACCCTACGCCCCCGTTACGCTACTAGACCCCTGTACCACTCCGCTTGTAGCGTTGTTTGTGTCTAAAATAATTATGTCTACTGAAATGTGCTTGTATGTATTAGCCGTATCTACCTGTACCCTATATTGAAGCTTATCACTATCAATGTCTGTTCCTGTAAAGAGTAAATCTGGCGTTGTTGATACCCCCGTGGCTACATCATTTGGAGTATTGAGAGCTACTGTTGGTGCTGCCATATTATACGTTTTTGATATAGAATACTGTTACAACTAATGATGATGTTGATGCCGAGCATTGTGCAGTCCATGAAGTATTTACTGTCGTTTGTTTCCAAGCTGCGTCAATAGGTAACATAAAGCCTCTCACATCACCCGCTGGGACATATAATTGACCCTTAGAAGTCCCTGCCGTAACATCACGAATGGTAACTGATGTGGCTGTAGACCCAGTGTTTGCTAAAATAACTCCATAAATATCAATAAAAGTAGATGCAATAGCAGTTACTATGGTGGTTTCCGTTGTTGAAGCTGTTATTGTGGTTGTTTGGTCTCCTTTGAGATCTCTTGGTGCAGACCCTACCATGACACGACCCTTTAAGTCGGTAGAAATCTGGGTGTAGTCCCCCGTTGTACCAGATCCAGTAGCGAGGGTGTCATTTCTAACTCCAAGTGCAAAGACTCCCACGTCACCTGATGTATGTGCTGCGTCTTCTTCTTTACCAAGGTTTGCAGCCGCAGTTCCAGGAGTCAAGGTTGTAGTGCCTGTGAGAGTTGTTACAGTTGTGACTGCGGCAAGGGTACTAGCAGGCTTTAGAAGCGTGTTGATTGATGTGTCAACGGTATCTTGTTTGGCTGATGTAGCAAAGCCTGTTATAGCTGCTGGTGGAGTTAAGGTCGTAACCTGTGCAGCTGTCAAAACTACTGGAGTTGATGCTGCTGCTAAGGCTTGACCTTGTGCAGGAATGTTGTCTGTTTTTGCCTTAATTGATGCGAGATTTCCACCTGTTTCATTAGCGAAGTTGGTGATCGCAGCTGGAGGTGTAAGTGTAGATATTTGTGCAGCAGTCAAGACTACGGGAGTTGAGGCAGCCGCCAGTGCTTGACCTTGTGCTGGGATTTTATCTGTATTTGTTTTAACCGAGGCTAGATTTCCCACCTCAGTAGCAAAGCCTGTAATAGCGGTATTGACGTTTAGTTTACCAAGTGTGTCAGTAGATAGTAGTTGATAATTTGTCCCATCTGTTCCAAGTATCAATATTCCAACATTTGCCCCAGCAACCACCTCTCCATCCGTGACTGCGGCGTGCGCAGTCAGTCCCGTGGTAATAGTTGCATCAACTTTAAGTCGTTTAGTGGTTGGATCTGCCTCAACTACCACTACAGTATTATCAGATGATGACTTGGCTATTAATCCAACAATTCCATTGTTATCTCTTGGTGAGCTTGTCATAATTTAATTATACTCTATATATTCAATTCTGCTTGTGCACGGGACAACTGTTGACGTGCATCCCTGATTTCCATTTCCCGCTCCGAGAGTTTCGCCTCCCTTTGAGTCAGTGTTTCATGTTTTGCGATAAGAATTGCCTTTTTTTCTAGGAGTTCTTTTTTAAGATAATTTAATTCTGTGTTTATATATGCGTTTGCTAATTTAAACTTAGCTGCGTCTGCCTGCATCGTTTCGGCTTTTAACTTTGCCGATACTAGTTGTTCCCGGGTCTGCTTTACTACAATAAGGGTTTCCTCAGCGTCTTGATCGACCATGCGCCTCTTTAGAAGGACGTAGGACTTATTCTTCTTTATTTCCGCTCTCTGGGTGTCATTCTGTGCGTTTTCCCAGACTAACTCATCTGCGAGATCAGCGTAGTATTCGGCTATATCTAGGTAGGAACGTTCTTCTTCTGCCAACTTTTGCTCATGTCCTTCGACCATTCGCTTTTCTAGTTCTAGTTCCTCTAACATTCTACCCTTGCGAGATTCGAGATCCTTTAATTCTGCCTCCCTTTGGATTTTATTGGTTTGGTCAAATATTCGATTAGACTCCCTTAGATCCTCAAATTCTCTATTGAGGAGTTTAATTTCCTCGGTTAGTTTTAGTTTTTGTTTATTTAGGTAAAATAATTCTTGGTTTACTCTCTGAATTATCTGTTGGTCCTCAACGGATACGACCTTCTCAGAGACGGCAAGGCTGGTTGGTATAGTTCCTGTTTGCAAAGTAACTCCTTATGCGGCGACTACATTCCCATCGGATGAAATCGGACGCCAAATACAATAAAAGTCTACTTCACCTGCCGTGATATTAGTTGCTCCAACGGTTGCAAATATTGCGGTTGTTACTACATTTTCAGGGGGGATTAGAGCAGTTACTATTTTGAATATTGTAGCAGTTGCATCAGCGTATATTTCACCAGCACCTAGGGTTGTGGCGTCGGCAATCTGAGCAAGACATAAAGCTGTCGATCCGGTTACTCCTACTGAGAGAGTGGCGGCACCAACTAGGTCAACAGAACAAATACCAATTACTTTGGCATATACCATGCCAGTGACAGTGAACAGGTCTACCGTTCCGGTTGCGCCACCTCCGGCAACGTTCGAGAACGTTACTGCTTTCTTAGTTATTAAACCATCAGTTGTTATTGGGACAAAATTTGCATCGCGGTTAAATGAAGACGTTGTTTTTACCATACAATTATTGTATCACTTGTGTAAAGACCCCGTATTTCAGGGGTCTTTACATTTTGGTTTCTAACTGTTATTAAGCGAAAATACCTGATTGAGCGACCATGCGCCATACAGTACCGTCACAAACAAAGGTGATCGCGTCATTTAAGACCGCGGTACCTTGGGTGTTTGTAAGCGTGGTTGTAGATAGGGTTGTTCCTGTTGCAGATGTCTTGTACTTCATAGTTCCACCAGTAATGGTGAATCCAGTCGTAACATTAGACACTGTGAACGTATACCATAGTCCGTTTGCAGCTGTTGGTAGTGTCCAAGAGGGAGACCCACTAGTGGCGCGGTTATTGAATACCTGTCCGCATTGTGCGGCGGTCAATACAACAGTTGCTCCAACTAATGCACTGTCAGTGACTATTCTCAAAGAACTAGCGCCAGTTGGTGCTGCAGTAAACGCTGGTGCTGCAGTAAATGTCGAAACTCCTGTAACGGCAAGGGTGCTACCCAATACCACTGCTTTATTAGTATTTAATCCGTGAAATTTAACTACTGGAATATAGCTTTCAATTGTAGGTGTCATTATTTATCTTCTTTCTTCCCAGATCCATCACAAGATGGGCACATTTCTGTGGCCTGAGAACTATATTGTTTATTATTTTCGGGAAGAACTAAGCCAGTTGCCTGACAATCCTCACACTCTATAAGTTTTACTACTTTTTTCTTACTCATAATCTCCTTTATATTTCTCCCTCTCTGGTCAGATTGCCAGGTCAAGGGCGGATAATGTCCTGGATTTGATGTGATCTCCTCCAGGTTATTAAATTACTTAGTCAATAACTAGTCGTACTGCACTGTACTCAGTTGCGACACCTACTAAGGCGTCACAGACAGCCACTACTGGTTCAGCTGAGGCACCAAGTACGTCAGTTCTGTCAGTAACAGCTCCAGTTGCAGCGGCGATAAGGTCAGCGCCAAGAGTTGCAGCGGAACCGATCAGCACGCTCTGAATACCCCTGGTTTTAAGCCATGAGTAATAAGAGGCTGTCGTGTCATACACTGGTACTCCTGCGGCGCGGGCTATACTAACTGCGGCAACGATGGATTTTCTCCATGTGTTGTGCACAAGCGCGAACTCATCAGTTGTAAGAACAATCGCGGATTTAACTCTGCGATCTAGCGTAACAACTAATGTAGCGGCGGAATCAGCGGCCGGGTGACTGATGATTCGGTACTGCTCTCCCTGAAGACCGTTATCAACGGCTACAAAGTATCCGTCTGCGTATTCATTCGCAACGACTGCGGTTGCGCCAAGCGTAACCCTTATTTTGTTGGTCGTGTTAGCGGCGTATGAAGCGTTAGCTGCACAGTTGCTATGATTAGGCTTAGCTGCTGGCTGGGTCATAATGAACCCACACACAACGGCTGAGGCGCCGATCTGAGCATAACGATAAGAGTCTCCCCACTTATCAATTCCGCGTGCACCTACTTGGTGCATTTGGACACTTGACTCTGTGTAGGGATCCAGGTCAAAAATTGCTGGTGATCCTGATAACATAAAAGGTCCTCCTTATTTATTAATTAATTTATACTCCCGTAACACCTGTCAGACGACCCAAGGTCTTTGGATTGAATGACGTGAAGTTACCAAGGAGATACAGGTGAGCGACCATACCATATTGGTTGATCGGATTCATGAAGTCTGTCCATTGGAAACCTGTGTATTTACTCGGAGCATCACTGTAGGTGTTGTCCATGTCAACCTTGCCAAGACTGATCTGTTTCATGTCTTTGTCAGCAAGTCCATACCACTGGAGGTCTTTTTCGTTGAGCATCCAGATAGTTCCTGATGGAGCCTTCTCATCTGCTACCCAAGAAATGCCTCTGTAGGTAAGTGCGGCATATCCTTGTGCACCATTTAACTGACCTGCGGACACAACTCCCGCACTGGAACGAGTAACCATTGGTTGACCGTTAGCTTGGTAGTTGGATCTAACCATTGGAGTCAAGAGTGATTCGTATAGATCCCATTCTCCCTCTCCGGAAACGATAACACTTGGGCGGCGTCTCATAGAAGAACCCGAGCTCACGTTACTCGTAAGAGTCGCGAGGTTGGTCAGACTGAGATTACCACCAGACGCAGTACGAGTTGATTTAATGGTTGGATAGGTTGTGCGGGAAAGTCCACCAAGAGTGACAACAGAAGTACCGTCATCATTAAGTGCGTCTAGTCCGATGAAGTCTTTATTTGAGTTTCCTGTTCCGTCGCCGTAAAGCATTTCTGCGACATCATCAAGTGCGTCTTGCTGAGCGGACTCAGTTTCAACAGCAACGAGGTCGAGGACCTGTGCATCGGTTCGGTTAACCGCCTTTTCCATTCCGGGAATTGCGATTGGCATTTCATAACCACGAACATCGTAGGTCATAAGTACGCGCGTTTCAACGGTACTGGTTGAGTGAGTGTCAAGACCAGAGAAAGAACCACCAAGAGAACTCTTGCCGATTTTTAGTGGTTTGCTCATCTGATGACCGCGCCATTTAGCAGCGTTGCTTAGAAAGCGGAAAGAAATAAAGTTGTCGCTCAAAAATGTATCAACCGCAGCTGGGATGATTTCATCTTGAGTTATAGTCGTAACCCTGTTAGAAAATTGCATAAAGCCCCTTTTATTAAATAAAACTAATAATTGGGTTTATGACCTCTATATCAAAAGATACATTATTCTACGCAAATGTCAAGTCAGAGTTTTGATATTGCCTCAGATAGATCGGCCATGACCTTTTTGAAAGGCTTTCCTTCTTGCACATATTGATCTCTTGCTGTTTCGTGAAGTTTAGAAACAATGCCCCAATCTGTCGCCCGTTTGTCTTCTTGGGAATCGTTCCTCTCATCTTTTAATGCGGCGGCTACTATAGAATTGGTATTGGGGAGCTTCCCTAACCGAGCCTTTAGAGCTGCCTCTCTTTTCTTATTTTCCTTTTCGTAATCTCCCATTGATTGAACCATGTCGTTCATAGTGAACCTCCTTCTGACGGCTTTTGTCCGCCAAATCGACTAGTTAATGCTTGTAAAAATCCTTGTGGTTGTGCGGGAGGGGCTGGAGGTGCGGGATTGCCAGAATTATTAAGAGATCCTTGTGCCCCCGCCATCGTGGCCTTAATGTGTTCTATCATCAACTGTTGTACTTCGGGGTCAAGGGTTTTAAATTCTGGACTTTGAATATATTGGTTAAACATGGCGATATATTCTTTTGTTGGGTTTACTTGTGGGGGAACATTCTCTCCCTGCTTAATTCGCTCAATTACCGCCCCAGCCTGTGCCTGGTTCTGATCTCCTTCACCCATGCCCAACACTTCACTCATGTATTTGTCGGGGGTCCAAAGGAAGTAGACTAGGCGCTTAGCAAATTCCCTGGGATTAGGGAGGTGTAGTTTTTGAGCAAATGATAATGGGTCTATACGTCCACCTAATTTAGCTAGTTCAATAGCTTCTCTACGATCTGATTCCTTATCGTTTGGCATAGAGGAACCAGACTCTATACCAATAAGGAGACCGTCTCCTATTTTGTGCTTATTAAACTCAATATGTGAGGTAGTTCCAGTGTCTCCGGTGTAGGGGACAAAATGGGTTTCGTCTCCAAAGACCTTGTATAGTTGAGTCATCCATCTATATACCTGGGTGGAGCCAGCTTCAAGAACTTCTAGGAGGGGACCCATGCGACCCAAATCAGACCTTTGGCTCATGACCTCTTGTCCAAGCGTTGGGGATGTAGTTGCCTCACCCCGTAGGGGAGCGTGTACACCAAAGATATTGTCGATTTCGTTGCGAGCGTCTATCTTATCGGTCAGGACGTATGAGGGGAGTTGGGGTGGAGCCTCGCGCTTGAAAGCCTCACGAACGTCCCCGCGTGCCGCAATTGACTGAGAAGGATCACCGTTATATTTTTGAATGTCTTTGGCGTTTACCATTATGGTATTGAAAACTTTAGTGGAGTTAGCGGCGTCAGCACTCTCTACGATTTGACGTCCCCGCTTCTCTAGTACGTCTTGGAGAGTTGCGGCTTGTTCGGTAAGGGAGGTATCGTCATAAATCCATCTACCCAGCCTTAGGTATGTGAATGGAATGAATGGCTTCATTGGTCTAGAGAAATAGTTATTGCGCTTTGGGTCGTCATAAACATAGTAAGGATTCTTACCCGAACCAAAGAGAATATCTTTACACTTCCAGGCAATGCCCTCTTTTTTGACTCCATTATCAAAGTAGGAGAACCACACTTCGTAGTAGTCAATCATAGTCCCTAGACCTTTTTTGGTCTCCTTGCCCTCATTAATATGAGCTAATTGATAAATCTCTTTTTTCTTTAATGGGAATAGGGAGAGTAAATCCTCTGCTGACTTTCTCATATTTTGAGCCAGGAGTGAGATGTCATTTAGGTCAGAGGTTTCAGCGTCAACGATAATTTTCTGAGGACGTATCGAGCTTACCTTACAATCCCCAGTGAGCTCTCCATTTTCGGTAAGAACTCCAGCATTAAAGTCCCACTCAACCTTAACCCAGCCGATACGGTATCCAATGAGTAGGTGGCGGATTGCCATTTGGAGTGCACCTTTGACATTCAGGACCCGCGCCTTTTCTAGTAGAACATGGCCATAGTCTTCGGCTAGTTGGCGAGCAACGTCGGAGTCTGCCCCAGCCGTGATTACGGGTGATGGGGTCTTGGTGGTGAGATTGGGAGCGAGGGTTTCAACGGAGAGGAAAATTCTGTTATCGCGGTAGGGGGTTTGGAACTTATAGAGCATGGATTTCCCGCCAACTTCTAAATTCTTATTCAACCAACGATCTTGGTTTTCTTGCCTGACCCTATCTAGATCTAATTCTTTGTTGTAAAAGGAAATTCCGTTCTCAATGCGTTTGCCAATAATCTCTAGAATTACTGAGTCTTCAAGCCCTAGTCCTAGCGCTTGTTCTTCTTCTTGGGCACCCTCTAACCTATCTGATGTTAGATCGTTATTTGGCAGGGAATTTGGGATGTTCATGCGTTAATTATAGTACAAAGCGAAAAATAATTTTGCAACGGTGGCAAAGAATGTCTAAATAGTTCTTTTCAGTGGGGACAGATCCGTCATCCCGAATGTGGGCGGGTTGGCCTTCTAGTTGACAAATAATGTGCCCACAGTTGAAGCAGCGAAAGCTGCGGGCCTCACCGCTTATGTTTCTCATCATCACTGTTACAATTTCATTATTGCCAGTGTGCTTAGTGGGGACAAGATCATTTTGGACGACTTTTATTATCATATGTTTTTCCAGCTACGTCCTCCTGCGGACATGTTACGATCTATTATTTCATCTAGATCTAAAGCCGGCACCGTATTATCATGATTTGACATGAATCCGCCGCGACGCTTCTCGCGATAAACTTCTTCTGTGTCTATGATACCACCAACGTCTATTGTTTGTTCTAATGCGGTACGCCACAATAATAAAGCGTGACACCAATGATCTGGCTTGCCATCTACCGTCTTCCACTTTGACTTAAATATTCCATTATTGTCCTGCTCGACAGTGCGATACATTTGCATCCAGTGAAAAATCATTCCCTCCATTTCTGGAGCCGTCAAGTTGAATTTTAAATCACCTGAATTAATCTCCGCAACTAGGAAGTCAAACATCTTAGTTCGATCAGTCCTGACCATCGACTCAGACGTATCCCAATAAACCATTCCCATCGTCTTTTTATCTGGCTGGTAGTAGTGGAGGAATACCTTGCCGGGATACTTCTGGGCGAATGTCCTAGGTACGTTGGGGTAGGGGAGCGCGTCAATCACCATCGAGGCAGAATACTGATTTCGGAGCCTTTCAATCTCTCCCCAATCCTCAGTAACCCCATACTTAAACACTCCCATACGATTCCCGATAACATAGTGCTTTTTAATCCCATTGTCCACTCCCATACAGACGTTATTCATAGAGTTGTACCCAGGAGAGAGACATCTAATAAAGGCTTCTCGGGTTACGGAGCTATCTTTGGTAACGTAGGGCAGGCCTAGGGTAAAGTTGTGGAAAATTGAGGCGTCTCCGAGACTATTGGCGATGATGTTACTAGCTGGGATCCAGGGAACGAACAACTGAGAGATCCAGTAGCCAGCAACCTCACGATTTGGGTACTTAGCGATCCACCTACCCTGCCTTAAATCTTCCCGAGTGAGTTCATTGTGGCATGAGGAACAAATCTTCTGCCTCGTCTCTAAATTGATGTTGTCGGGCCAGATCATATATTGTTCTAGGCGACAATGACGACATTTAATCATCCAGTGCTTCTGTGTTGACTGTTGAAATAGCATATCTACCCCCCTATTGGGAGTTGAGGGGTTAGAGAACTGCCATTCCCATCCTAGTTCGGGACGGGTGCGGAGAGAGTCGTCTAGACGGGAGCGATACGTCTCTAAAACCTTAGTATTAGACCGATCATACTCATCTTCAATCAGAATATTAGCCGAAATAGAAATAGCCTCGGTGTCGTCGTAGGCTCCACGATAATAAATAAACCGAGGACCCATTGGGGTTTTAATTTCCTTGAGGGAAAGAGAGTCTGTTTCCACAATGTCGCGGATAAAGGGATTGTTCTGAATAATTGGGTTAACTTTGGGAATAACAAAGTCTTTGGACATGTTGCGGGAGGGGAAGGTATGGATAATGTTGGCACCAGCATAGTAAGCTAGGTGGAATGAGCGAATAATGGCTAGGGTGCTCCAGCCGATTTGTGCACACTTAATGATGGCCTGTCTAGGAGTGTTGTCTAGGTAGGGCTCGATCATAAATTTATGATCCGAGAACTCCATCTCCTCAGCCGTTTCATTCTTGATTTTATTATTAATACACCAAGCAATGGCGTTAAATGACTCAGCTTGTCTTAGGTCTATTTGACTCATAGGTCTATTCTACCCCACGATGAGTCATGAACACCACCTCCCGCTCCTCTTTGGTCATATGGTTGTCTAGGTAGTCATGACATTGATTACAGGCGGAGAGCCATTGTTGAAGCGCGGATAGGAGGTGAGTTTGACCGCGATACCATAAGCGCTCGTGGCGGTGAGCGGGGGCGTGGGCTTCGTGCCAACAACCATCAAATGCGATCTCACAATATGAAAGACCGAGGTTCTCTGCAATAGTCGCGATCTTATTCCTCTCACTCCTATTAATTAGTCCGATTTTACCGTGCATATTTCTATAGCTCCGACACGACTCCATAATTTAATAGCATGAGCATTCCAAACATGAGAGTCCTCCGTGCATAGGGCGTCTAGGTAGGCTTTGAGGTAATTATCAATATCGGGCCGTTGTTGGTGGGGCTTGCCTATCATTGAAGTCTGGTGTTTGAGAGACCAGGAGGGTGGCATAGGAACATGAAAGATTATCTTTATCTCATCGGGGACAGTGTAGTTGGGAATCTTTAGTCTGAGCTCGTCACAAAAGGATCGGTAGCGCATTACGACATCCCTTGTGTTCCATTTGTCCGATCTAGTCATCCTAGGCTTCGGGCACGGGTTTATTGTGATAAGCATAATACGTTTCTCTCAGTTTTTTACGTTCTGGTGAATCATACCACTCTTGTTCTGTCATAACTCTAAATAGATTATCTCCCGGGTCAGGAAAATAGTTTTTACCAGTAGCCTTCATCTTTAACAACCCTGCTTCTCTTCTCATCCCTATGACTCGGCATGGCTCACTACAGTATTTATTATTCCTCTTATCAGTCATATCCCTTCCACACGCATAACAAGTGTTCATATCTCCTCCTTTTTCTTAAATCCAAATAGGCTCTCCCACCCAGGAGGCAGGTCTCTAGAGGACTTTTTGTTGCACTTCAAGCACGTATCCTTGTAGTGATTTTTCATTTGTTTGCAGTACTTGCAGTATTTAAGTGTCCAGCTCATAGGTTAGTCCTTTTTAGTGAGTTTTTCTAGTTCTTTCTCAAATTCAGTTCCCCTGTATATTTTAGATTTTATCATTGCCTTTGCGTATCGAGTTTCAAGAAGTTCTTTACTACCTCTATTTAATTTTGGTTCTCTATACATTGAGGCTATATAAACTAGGTCTGAAAGTTGTTCTTGCTTCTCGTTATTTTTCCTCTCTAAAACTTGAACATAAAAAGAAGCCAGTTCAACAAATTTTAGTTTTCCATTCATTAGCCACTCATATACAACGCCCTCTTTGGTTAGTCCTTTTTCAATAAGAAAGTCATCCAATAATTCAAATATTTTTTCTGTTTGTGTTTTCATTTCTCCCTTTCTTTTATATTATTTAATGTGTCTGTCATAGGTTAGTGATCCAATAAAATCTCCAAAATAATTTCGTACAATCATATTCGCCTTTTTTACCTTGGAAGCATATAAAATTAGAGTTATAAACAGCACCAGAATCATCAAATAACTTTGCATATACTAATCTTCCTATTTTTATTATTTGTTCGCTTTTCATAGGTTAGTCCTTTTTGGTTACTGGTTTGTAAAAATAATATCCAGTGGTTCTTCTACTATTTTTATTACTTGGTCATCAAATAATTGTGGCAATATAAAAATCAAAGAGTTCATTTGCTCATTGTTGAGAGCAACTTGATAGGTTTTATTTTCATTACTAATTAAAACAACACACGTTAGTTTGCCTTTTTTCCAAATAAATCCTTTATTTTTGGCTGTCATAGGTTACTCCTTTTTGGTTAGTTTATATCTTTATTTTTAATGTAAACGGATTTGTTAATTTTGTTTCTGTCATAAAAGTATCTCCTGGATATTTGCCATCCTAGCCTCTGCTATCTTGCAGTATTCTGCATCAAGTTCAATTCCTATAAAGTCAAATCCTTCTATTTTACAAGCCTTGCCAGTAGAGCCACTACCCATGAAGGGGTCAAGACAGATCCCCCCCTTTGGGGTAAACATCCTAACTAGGTATTGCATGAGCTTAGTTGGCTTCATAGTCGGGTGGGTTGAGCCATCTCTATCTCGCTTTGAAGCCTTCGCTTGATATGTGAAGCTAGCACCTTCTCCTTCTTCGTAAGGGCAAGTCTTAAAGAAGCGTGAGGCACTTCCTGAGTCCGTATAGCCCTCAACCTCGTTAAATCTTTCATAATTTTTCCCACTCATAGCAATGTTAGGAAGTTCTTTCCTGCTGACATTCTTACCTTGAACTGACTTACTATCAGGAAACAACCCTACCACCTCATCACTTCCATCGTGGATAAAGTTTGCAGGGAATCTGCCTTGAGGACGAAACTCATTCAAGTCTCTAGCCATCAGTCCCTTATTCATAGCTACCCCACCTTTTTCTGCCGATTGACTCTGTTCTCTATCCCATTCTTTTGCGAATGACTCTTTTTCGCTATCGTCTACTTCCACCCTCGAACCATCAATATTAATTCCTCCCGTTCCCCACTTCAATACGTTCTCTGCAATAGTGCTTTCAGACAGTGGCTTGCGTGCCATACAAATAGGCTCGTGGCTTGGTTTTAGAGCTGTACCCCAGCCTTCGTATGGTGATGAGCCTTTGGTGTCTACAAACTTTTCCTTGAAACCACTACCTTTCCCACCACTTCTATCGTTTCCGCTCCAAGCAACGCTTCCTTTTTGAATAGCACCGCCCCTTTCATCTTGCTCTTCCCTCTCATTCCCCTGCAACTTATCCACGCTTTTTCCTATATTCAAACTTTTTGGGAATCCTGAACCGTATACCCACATAATCTGATCTCGTATCTCAAATCCTGCATCCTCAATGGCAACAGCCATCCGGTGATAGGTTCTTGAGCCACCAAATGATAGTAAGTGTCCACCTGGTTTTAGTACTCTGATAGCTTCTTGCCATATCTCAACACTAGGAATCTCATAATCCCATTTCTTGCCCATAAACTTCAAGCCGTAGGGGGGATCAGTAACGATACTATCCACGCTATTATCTGGTAGCTTCTTCATTACCTCTAAACAATCACCGTTGTATAGTTTCACAGCTAGTCCTCCACTTTCTTTTTATTATCATATATAGCTAAAAACTTATTACCATCTGTTTGAGTATCAACACAAATCATTGTGTAATCTTTGCCTTCATAAACCCACTTAGACAAAAATCTCTGTTTATAAATTGAATCTACATAATAGTCGTCACTTTTGTCTATCAAGCCTGTTTTTGTTTTAGAAAATTCAACACCTTCTAAAAAAACTTTACCTTGTAATCTCCACCAGTATTCCCTTCTGTCATCAATTGGAAATGCTACCCAATCTTCTACATAACCAAAGTATTTGTATATTTCTTCTTGCAGTTTAAAGTATTTATCTAGTGCTTTCATGGGTTAGTCCTCATCTTTCATAAAATCTGGTTTTTCTTTATTTAGCATAACAGACGGATTGGGATAATATTTTTTACTACAGGTTTCACATTCTATCTCATACGCAAAGAAGCCATCCCAATGGTTTTGGTGTCCATCTTCACAGAACCAATCCATGCAAAGGTCTGTTCCCTTCCACTGGATAAATGTTGAGAGTGGTTCACCGTATTTTATTTCTTCATTTTGTGTGTCTGTCATAGATTAGTCCTTTTTGGTTAGTTTTTTTTCAGAGCTTGATGTATATGGCAGTCCACTTAGATTTATTGTATTTAAAGCTTGATATCTAGTAATAACTTCTAGTTTTTCTCCTTTAAAATCAATTACTCCCATTCTTTGTATCTTCCACAAGTTGTCTTTAACATCATCTACTATTTTTTTTGTTTTTGTTTTTTCTTCTGCTACGGCTTGGTTGATGGCGGAGGTTATGAATGGCAACAGTTTTATTTCAAGCATGTTCCACATCAGAAACCTAGACACATACTCCCCACCCCTACCCATGGTAGGTATTTCGTAATATACCTCTTTCTTTATTTTCTCTAGCTCTTTCTCCCACTGTTTACTATCTGTCATAGGTTACTCCTTTTGTGCCTTTAGTAATCTACTATAATATTTCTTAAACTTAGGGCTAACAACCATATATCTTGGTTGGTGTGTAGATGACTCAAATACTTCTTTACTACCCATCTGTTCCCCCTCACAATCACATGGCTTAGGTCGTCCGCACCACTGGCAGTCTCGGTTGGTCATACTTCCTCCTTTTGTTCATCTATCTCTTTAATCTTTGCTAGATAGGATTCCCGTTCTGGGATTACTATTGCTTTGAAGGATTCCCATGCTAGGTCTTCCATTGCATTTCGTTCTTTATCTGCTAGGTCTAGCATTGCATCTCGGGCTTCCCGTGCCGGTTTTACTATTGCACCGAAGGAGATAAATGCCTCGTCTTTTTGTTGTTGTTTCTTTGTAAGTTTCATACTTCCTCCTTTTGATTATTTATTTTTTTAATATTTGCATAGTAGGCTTTATTTACTAGAAACACTATTGCATTAAAGGCTTTTTCTGCTGGGTCTACTATTGCATCTCGGGCTTCCCGTGCCGGTTTTACTATTGCATTACAGGCTTCCTCTGCTGACCTTACTATTTCATCTCGGACTTTCATTGCTGGGATTACTATTTCTCGGTAGGTTTCCCATAGCTTTTCTTCTTGTTGTTTCTTTGTTAGTTTCTTTGTTAGTTTCATACTTCCTCCTCTACTTGATTATCTATTTTTTTAATCTTTGCTTGATAGGCTTCCCATGCTGGGTCTAATATCGCATATCGGACTTCCTCTGCTAGTTCTACTTTTTTAGTGAAGGCTTTCGTTGCCTTGTCTTTTTGTTGTTGTTTAGTTAGTGTCATACTTCCTCCTTTTGATCATCTATTTCCTTACACTTTGCTTGATAGGCTTCCCATGCTGGATCTATAATTGCATCTCGTTCTCTATCTGCTAATGTTACTTTTGAATCTCGTTCTTTATCTGCTTGTTCTATTTTTGCATATCGGTCTTCCGCTGATGACTTTACTATTGCAAAGTAAGGTTTCCACGCCTCGTTTTTTTGTTCATCTTTTGTTAGTTTCATACTTCCTCCTTTTGATTATTTATTTTTTTAATATTTGCATTGTAGATTTTCCATAGCTCTTCTTCTTTTACTAGGTAGGCTTTCTCTGCTGACCTTACTATCGCATCTCGGGCTTTCCATGCTGGTTCTATTTTTGTATTGAGGGCTCTCCATTCTTTGTCTCTTTGTTCTTGTTTTGTTAGCGTCATGCTTCCTCCTTATCTAATGGTTTGTCTATAAATGAGAGGAAAGCATTGTAATAATCAGGAGCGCCTCCGTCTTTTATTCTTTCAGCAACAGCACCTCTTGTTTCATTTTCTAATTTGTCAGAGAGGAGTCGTTGATTGTTTTGGTCAAACATCGCTACGATATACATAAAGTTATCGCCTACATTTTTAATATCTTTTATCCTAGCGATTTTTTCCTGAGAATAACTTGGCTCATCACCCATAGTAGACCAGAGTTCAATCGCTTTTTCTTTTAGCTCGTTGAATTGCTCGTCTGTTGGTGGGGTGTAATAAAGTTGAGGCTTGCGTAGGTTCCCCTGCAGATACTTTAACCATAACTTTTTTGCTATTTCTAGTTCTTCTAAGCAAGAGTTGCATGATTTTAACTCTAGACATTCCCAGGGAAACTCGCAACACTCTAAACACAATTTATCTTTACAGGCTTTACAGTAGCTCATATATCTCCTAATATTTAATAACCTTTAGAGTATTCCCGGGCGGAATAACAATCACTTTCCGCTTTCATATAGCAGGTAGTGCTTGAGACAGATGTGGCCGGGCATAGGGGTCATCTCTCCTAGTGTAGCGTTAAAGACGGCGTAGTCAGGCCTGAAGGGTCCAGAGAGCTTACAGGAAGGGATGAGGCAGGGGGACAATTTAAGTTCTACCTTTGGTAGTATTGGGGCATTGTTTATATATTTTTTTTCTACTGGAGAGACGATTGCGAATGGAATATTCTGTTTTGTCACTTCAAATGGCAAGTTTTGGAGCTCATTTGATAGATGTCTGTACAGATTTTTAATCGAAACTTGTCTCATTCCTAAGATCTTACCAGAGTATATTTAGAATGTCAATACCTATGTCTGTATACATAGGGGATATTTCCTAAATTTTTTCTAAAAAATTCAGCGAATGGGTGTAAGGATAAAAATTCCTAGTTGGCGAGAGACTCTTTCAGGGGGGTATGGGGGGGTACGAAGATTACCCGAACGTCGCACAATAATCATTTTACGACATGGCTACCAGGCTAACACATATACATAATCTTATATAGGCCTAACAATCTAAGCCATTGTATATTTAATTACCGCATAATTACCGCATTACCGCATAATTACCGCACAGTGCGATTATTTTGCGGTAGGACTGGCGGGGCAGGAGTTGACGCTTATACATAGGTGGCAAGGATAGCGGGTTGTGTGTGTAGCCAGTGTGCATTGCTATCGACTGATTGGGCGTGATAGTATCGGTATATTATTATTCAACAGGAGGTCATACAATGACACATTCTAGAGAAAATACCTACAACGTAGAGGTAAGACACTACGACAGTTATACGGGGGGCGGTGCCAGGGTTTACGAGTTTGGAACGCTTGCCAAGGGATGCACCGCTGGCGGGTGTGGTTATGATCGCAACGGTTCAGCTCTTGCAAACTGGCTAATGACCAAACCAGAGTTCGCCGAGGGGATTAAGCACATACTAGCTAATTCTGGGTCAGGCGATAAGCCGACGGGACTCTATGGACTAAGCCACTACAACCCAATCACACACAAGCGACAAAAGAGAGCCAGTAAGAACACCGCAAGCCGGGTTGATGGGGCATGTGGTATGTCTAGCGTGAGCCGGATTGTGGAGCACTTGGGCGGATCAGTGCTATACGCTGGCGGTAATAAGTCTAGTAACTTTTACATAGTAACACTCAAGGGGGGTACAAAATGAAAATGACAATAGAGCAAGTAGAAAACGGCAAGCTAGAGACAACCATTATCGGAGACTATAGTATAGAGATACTACAGCATGATGATTCGAATAGTCGAGAATGGGACAACATAGCTACGCTATACTGCCGGAATAGGAACTACAAACTAGGTGATTATCAGATCCCAAAATCATACAATAATAACGAGGGCGACACGCTCAATATTGATGATCAAGCCGATTTTGAGAACTGGCTAAAATCGGAGGGGGTGGAGATTCTAGCCATTAGGCCATTGTCACTGTATGACCATGGCGGAATATCAATAAGCATGGGAGGCGGGCGGGATCAGTGGGACAGTAGTAGTATCGGATGGGTAGTAGTAACCAAGGCTCAAGCCGATTTAATGGGCATAGACGATCGATCAGAAGAGAATCTGGTCAAAATCATGGGCGTGGAGGTCAAAATATATGACCAAGACCTAACGGGTGATGTGTGGGGGTACACTGTCGAGAAAATAACACATTGTGAGCATTGCCAGAGTGACACGTCCGAAGAGGTCGACAGGTGTTATGGGTATTATGATGACGACAGCCTATTACAAGCCATAAACGAAAACTTACCAGAGGGGGGGACAAAATGACAACAATGACAAAATCAGAGGCATACAAAAGAGGTTTTGTGATATGGGAAGCAAACGAAGCGGGTACCTTTTACGCTAGAAGTCAGAAAAGGGAAGCCAAAGATTATGGCAAAGTCTATCAATTAACAGCAGGGGGTACAAAATGACAATTGACACAAGCAAGGCCAAGATATTTAAAGCATTGTTAGCGTGTGCAAGCACTGAAGCCGTAAGGCCAGCACTAACGGGTGTTTATGTAAAGGATGGTATCGGTTACGGGTCTGACGGGTTTATTCTAGCCAAAATGAGAATCGACACACAAGGTGAGGGGATTATCCCCGCCGAACTAATCAAGCAATCTAACACAGACCTTGCAGAGATAAACGACACTGGAGAAGTAACCATGCCAGGTAAAACCGACAGCGTTACTATGCCACTAGTGTCTGGAGAATTTCCAGAAGTTGAACACCTTGTTACCAAGTGGCAAGAGACAGCGAGCGCCAGCGGGGTGACTGTAGGCCTAGGTCTGGGAGTGCTTGAGTCTCTGGTTAAGTCAATGAAGCTTGCCCAAGTGGTAAGCATTAAGCTCGAGATACCGCTAGATAATAGAGATTGTATAGTTGCGACCTCAATGGAGGGCACACGTCCCGACAAAGATCAAAGGGATATTCAATACTATTTGATGCCATTTTTTATATAAATTAGTCACTATACAGGAGGTGCAAAATGAAAATAACTAAAAAATTAGCACAGATGAGGCTCGAATACCTACGGGGTGAGATCGAGGCCGAGCGGATAAGCTATGGAGAGACAGCAGAGATACAATCAATCGCTAAATTTATCAAGCCAGGAGATAATTTATTGCTTGAATGGGCAGGAGTGCCGGAAGGGGGGACAAAATGACAATCAACGAAGCAGAGAGAGCGGTACCGACATCAGTGTTTGACTATGAGAGCCAGTACCTAGATAAGGACATCGCACAAGATATAGCTAACGGCGAGGGGTGCTGTATCTGTCGGGTGGTGTGTGATCGGTCTCTATGGTTAGATAGTGATGGGTTTGTGTATTGTGACGATTGCCAACCAGACACAGGGGACACGGCACATTATATCTACGACTAACGATACTATACCCTGTACCCTAAGGGGTGCAGGTATATAACATTGTTATATCATTGTAACTGTTAGGGGGTGAGTATTATTATGCAATTAATGACAAAAGAACTACAAAGAAAATTTGAGATAGTAGGAGCACAAGACGGCAAGGGGATTAACGCTACCGTACTTGCCCACTACTTCAACCCTACGGGGCGGGGTGACTGGTACGCTACGGAGTACGACCCGGAGAGTGGAACATTTTTTGGGTTTGTGTCTATATTCGGCGATCATTGCAACGAGTGGGGATACTTCACGATTGCAGACTTGCAAGGGTTAACCCTACCACTAGGGTTATCGATCGAGCGGGATAGACACTATACACCGAGACCGATTAGTTACCACTTGAAGCAACTAAGGGGGATACAATGATTATTGCCATAATGATCATAGTCAACATTGTGTTGCTATTGATCTTGGAATAGCTAGGAGAGCGGGGGGCGATAACATCAAACCCCGCTAATCAGTAACTAGTATATATATACTACATATCCCATATGTAAAGTATGTATCTAGTTAAGGTTTTTCCGGTATATTTGGCGGTTCTTTAGTAGAATCACTCGCGCGCGGGATCGGGAGAGGCGCTGGCTTAAAATCGCTGACAAAATCAATAAACTGTTGGTTAAAATCTTTCTGTTCCTGTTTTGGAGTACTAAAATAGTTATACTGGATATTTTGTGTTGCAATTACCGGGGCTGCTACTGGTGCCTCTACTGGTTTTAATCCCATTATTTCAGTTACCCTGGAGGCTGCCGTCATTCTTATTGCCCAATCATCATGTAGTTCTGCGTTCCTACCATATGGTTTTTTAGCGTCTAGTGCTTCGGTTATGACATTTACAACCTTATCTGCAACAGTCATGTTGTATTTAGTTAGTGAGGTATGATCTAGTAGTTTTAAAAACCTTTGTACCCCTTTTTGTTGTGTAAATTGTTTTATTGAATACCTTCTTTTATACCCAGCTGCCATGATTGCCTTAGTGGGAGAATTAAACTGCCCAGATAATAGATTTTGCACCGCCTGGGCTTGCCGTTCAGTTGGAGCAGAATACTCTGGAGAACCCTTTTTATATCTTCTGCCAATGGGTGACCTCCTTACTCCGTTATCAAGATCTTCAAATGTTAGTTTTGCCATATCTCATCCAATTCCATAGCCTAACCAATAAATGGAAAGGCTTCAATATATATAAATCTCTAGATTCATCTAGCTCTTTAACAAAACCCCACGCGCGCGTAGGACCCTTGAAAGTTACGGTCCTTCCGCCGATCATTAGATTTCTTGCTCTTTTGACTATTATCATAGGTCTATTTCTTTCATTTCAGATTTAGATAGCTTATAACTAGGCATCATTTCTGGGTAATGCTTAAAAAATTCACGATTAGGCTTTCCGTCTGCATATGGTTGTATCATATCAGCACCACTGTGGTCTCTTTGCTGTTGTATTCTGTCTAACCTAGAGATGGGTATGTCCTCACTTGGGGAGTAGCCTGGGTCTACGTCTTTATTTTGGCATTCTAGACATGGCATTACCCCGTATATTTGGTGTTTTCGTGCCTCGGCTGTTTTACACCTTGGACAATTCATTTCTTCCCCATCAAGAACTTATAATGCTTCTCTACGCCAGGAACTACTATTTTCTTCATAGACTCTAGTTCACTAGGAGTAAATACCTTCTTTTCTAGCAGTAGCGAGATTAGAGTGGCAAACATTACGTCTGTTTGAAATGCTATATGCTCTATTTCGGCGATCATCATAACATTAGTGGGTTGTGTCATTGTTTCTCCTTAATACTCTATCTAATTTATCGGATTTAGCAGCTTCCATCTGTGCTTCCTTCTTTAGTTCTTCTGCCTCCTCCTCTGGGGTTATCTCGTCTATAATCCCTGGCTCATCCTTGTGAGTTGTAGGAGTCGCGGAGCTGTCGGGAAATGTAAGCCGGTTATAATCTTTCATGGTCAGCTTAATGCATGACCAGGTCCCGTCTTCCTCCTTTACCATCACGAATTCAGTTTTACCCATTATTGCCGTCCTCATGTGTGGCGATAAGCACGTCAGTTGTAAGGATACTAGTTCCAACACTTATTGCATTTTCTAGGGATAGTCGCACAACCTTTGTTGGGTCGATTATTCCCTGGTCCCGTAGATTACATATTGAGTTGTCTTGCTGATTATATCCAAGACCAATTACGACGTTTTGTAGCTGGCCGGCCACATCCCGTGCTTCGCTTTCTGAATTGCCTGCGTTCTCAAGTAGCTTCATTACGGGGCTTGTGAGGACTTTTTTCAGTAGCTTTTCTCCCAAGGTATTCTCCTTCATTTCTCGACCGATCATAAATAGTGCCATTCCGCCTCCTAGGACTGTTCCTTCCTCCCTTGCAGCAGTTGCGGCACCAATGGCGTCTTTTACGCGTTCAATCTTCTCCCTCATATCAATCTCAGTTTTTGCGCCTACCTTAATTACCGATACTCCCTTAGTCATTCTAGCTAGTCGTCCTTGTAGCTTTTCTTTCTCGTATACCGATTTCTCGCCTGCTATCTGTTTCCTGAGTACTTCGGCGCGTTCCTTAATTAGCTCCTCAGATCCCGCCCCTTGTACGATTACTGATCTCTCTCGTCCAGCGACAAATGACTTGGAGCGGCCAAGCCATGACTCTGGGTTTGTTATGTCTATGGTAGTTCTATCGGAAAGTACGGTTGCTCCTGTGACTATGGCCATGTCTGATAGATAGGCTAACTGCTCATTTCCCCCTCCTGGGGCTCTTGTGCTAACACAGTTTAGGTTACCTCGCATCTTATTGGCGACTAGAGTTAAAAGAGCGTCACCCTGAATGTCCTTTGCGATTACAACCACGTTCTTACTTACTTTAGTGACTCCATTTAGGAGTGTAAGCATTTCGGAGTTGAGAGATAGGCTTTTATCAATGATTATATATCTGGGGTCATCAATTACTGCCTCCAGACGATTCTCATTGGTGATAAACCTAGGATCCTGATATCCCCGGGAGTATTCCATACCCTCTGTGTACTCAACTCGAGTGTCGCCCGTTGTTCCTTCCTCTACAGTTACTAAACCGTCAATCCCGACGTGGTCAACGGCCTCCGCCACTAGTTTTCCAATCTCTAAATCAGCACTACTAATTAGAGCCACCTTCTCTATGTCTCTCTTGTCTGTTACTGGTACTGACAACTCTTTAAGTTCTTCTAAGATTGAGGGGAGTTTTTCATATATTTGTTTTCGTAAGACCATTGGGTTTGATCCCTTGTTAATTAGCTCTAACCCGCCTTTTACTATCTCGTATGCGAGTAGGGTTGAGGTTGTAGTGCCGTCTCCTGCCTCATCGTTTGTCTTTTGGGCAGCTTGGCGCACCAGCTCGACTCCCATCATCGTGAACTCGTCTAGACTTCCCACCTCCCTAGCTACGGTAACTCCGTCGTGGACTACGATTGGTATTCCATAGCTGCGCTGTATTGCTACGTTACGCCCCTTGGGCCCGAGGGTTGTGGTTACGGCATTAGCCAATAACTCGACTCCATTAAATAGTTTTTTTCTTGCTTCATCCTTAAAAGACATTACTCGATATTGCATGGCGCTCCTTATTTTTTAACTGTTATAGTTTCTGGCAACATCTCTGGGGTGACAACTCCTGCCATCATGAGGGATTTTTTATTTATAATCCTCTTGCCGTCTGTTCCTGTGACCTGAAAGAAGTCTGAGCCTGAGAGTAGGCGGTTAGAGACTGTGGCGTATGACTCAAATACTCCAAGGGTCATCTCCCTCTCTAGTCCGATTACTAGAAATGTTTTTGGTGTTTTGCTTATTTTCATATGGCTCCTAAGTATTTAATAATTTGCTATACTGATTACTAGAATGGTCATCGCGATTAACCAGATAGCAGTACGGATGCGGCTATTTGATCTCTGTAGTGCGCTTATTTTTTTGTTCATCATGTATAAATCCGCCGCTAATTCTACCCTCATGCGAGCTATGAGGATCTTATCAGAGATCACTTTCTTTACAAATCCACTCTTATTAAATTTTCCGCTTTGGTTTCTCTTTAGGATATATATCTCGCTCATTTTGCCTCCTCATACAAATCAATGCATTTACTAGCTGCAACAAGAGTAACTTCTTTTAATTCCTTCTTGTCTACTCGGGCATACAGATCCCCTACTTGACTAGCGGTATATTTTTCCTGTACTACCTTTAGCCCACAGTCACAAAATTGGAAATTTGCATTCTCTCCAAGACATCCATCTATAAATATTTTTTCTTCTTCTGATGTCCACCTATTTGAGGGGGTTGTGTAAGCTATTGGGGCTGGGGTCTCCTTGCTCTTTTCACTTAACAGGAAGCTAATTAAAATTATGCTCCCCAAGACGATCAGGGTGTATTTTATAACCTGGTTCATATCTCTCCTATTCTACCGACAATGTCGGCATAACCTACGATCGAGTATTCTCGACCGCCAACAATAAAATTAGTTGAACCGTATTTGCGGTATAGTAGGAGGTCCCCCACCTCTATACCTCGATCAGTGAATGGATCGAAATGACTGACATCTCCTGTTAACCCTCCATCATCGACAACCCGACCCATTTCCTGTTTCTTTTCGGTTGCAGCAAACAAGTCTCCTACAGCGGTAATGTCATCTAATTTGACCTGTTCAACTACTACCATGTTACCTGCGGCTTTTATTTTCATATTTTCTCCTAAGCGACTTGAGCTCTTTGTCAATCGCGTTACATATAAACCTACTTCTACTTACTCCCTGTGATTGGTAAGCAATCATTAGTCTTTCAAGTAGTTCACTATCAACCCAGATAGTAACAATATTAGAAACCTTCTTTGATTTCATTTACCACCTCTATTGTCTTGTTTGATGTTAATGATCCATCCGGATTGACTTCGTTATCACGAATAAATCCTGCAAACATCTCCTTGACTAAGTCTACCGCCTTTTTGAGGTATTCTAGAGTTGCAAGGTTTCTGATGAATGAAGGGTTTCCTTCTTCGTCTTTGGTAAGCTCGTACTTAATTACACTATTAAATCCCCACTTGGTCTCCACCTTCTGGGTAGAAAGCAATACTTCAAATGCGAACATTGGGGTGTTTTTAGTATAGAGCTTGACTTCTTTTCCAAACTGCCACATGAAGTCTAGGCGCGTTCCAGAAACAAACGTGACGAATGGCGTTTGGTTGGCTAGGATCATTCCCCCAACTAGCTGTGTGAACTTTAGTTTGAGTGTGCCGTCTTCATTTCTCTTTAGCGTTTCTCCGTCTAATTCTTTTGTGGTTGTATAAAATCCTCTTGAAACTGCCAACAGGGAACATAGGACAGAGGGGAACTCCTCTTTAGTTGGGGAGTAATACAGTTGACCTGGGGTAGAGAAATTTCCGTTTTGGAGTAAGTTTTTCGAGTTGGCCTCTGTAATCTTTAGTTGTGGGAGAGCTCCAGAGGATATGTTCTCTGTTCCGACTCCTGCGTTTTCATTAAAGAACATCCTAATGTTTTCTGGGAGTACCAGGGACTTCATCTCTTTCTCTCGTAGTGCGGTGACCTGAGATTCTTGTTTCCTCTCCCATGGTTCTAGTTCTTTTGCTGGGTCGTTTGCTGGTTCTGATTTTAACATTTCTCCCGCCTTTCGAAATTTTTTGATAGCTTCTTCCTTCATGGCTTCTTCTAAAGGGTCAAAGCGTTTCATGTTTTTTCCTAATATATATTAATATGTTCTACTTATGTAGACCTATTAGGATTTTATACTATATTTATGGGGATGTCAAGAGAGCTGTTTTTCTCTTGTACGATGTATATGTATCGCTCTAGGATCCCTTTGTAATTGGGAAAGATATCCCTCATGGCCTCCCTTGTCTTGGGGCATTTGGTAACGTTAAATACTAAAAGACGTTTAGAGGTGGTTAGATAGTAGGCAACATAGCACTCCTCCTCATCGTGCATCAATGAATAGAGAACTCGTTCCGTCGAAATAAAATACTTGGGATAACTACGTTCTTTGATCTCCACCGCCAATCTGACAATTACTGTCTTTCCATCACTGTATGAGAATTGATATGGTAGCTCCCCGGTTATTTCGTTCTCAGCTATTGTGAAACCATCAAACCCTAGTCCTAGATCGGGTATCTTACTAGCTATTATACTTTGATAAGATGGCATATTATTATTATACATTATAGCCACGACAAAACTACCTATATAAAGCCCCGGTCATAGGTGGCTAAACTAGGTTAGAGATACTCCCTGTATAAGGTTGTATTCTCCCCATACCATTCTGCTTTTTTATCGACACCTCCTATCCGTTGCAGAATAGGGAGTCAGCATAATTGTGTGTCTGTGAGCCGAGTAACTGCTTGTCTAAGCTCTCACATCAAATGGTAGTGCAGTGGGGGTCGATTCAACGACTCCTTCCTCTGTTTTATCTTGTATATTTGATAAGTTAAACATAAAAAAATCCCTCTGGGGTGTATACCATAAATGATATACAACCCAAAAGGATCTTGTTTTCATTTATTATATCACCCCATTACAGTTTCTGCAATAACTAAAATATATACCTAATTTGTTAAAAGTCAAGTACACACTTGTTACATTCCCGATTCGCCTAGTTTCTGTTGGCGTTTGATTAGTGCTTTAGTAATGACGTTTGCTTCATTTGGTAGTGAGTTTCCTAGTTGTTTAATTCCCTCCCCCGAGGCGCTCTGTGGGGGTTGTGGGGCTCCACCTGGTGCTGGGGCTCCTGGAGCAGTGGTGAGCGGGTTTCCGGGAACTGGAGCGTTTGCAGCGGGCGCTCCACCTGGAATGGCGGCGGTTGAAGCCTCCTGTCCAGAGCGACGTCTAAAGGATTCCTGAATTGCTGTTATGTCGATTGCCATATATTTATTGTACTCCTACTTGGGTCCCCTGCGGCGCTATAAATGGATTTTTTACTAACATCTCTCTGATATTAGTAAACCAATCCCTGGCCGATTTCTCACTACTATATTCGGTTGGCATATTAGCCATCATGACTTCATATTCTCCAGCGTTAAGAACTCCAGCTCCGCGAGCTTGGTTAACTAGGCCCGCAGCAAGCGATCTCATGTTGTTATAACTTTTAACCTTATCTGATAATTCTTGATTTGTTATCTTTTTAATAGATTGTTCTCCGGCCTTTAATACTCCAGTTATTCCAACCGAAGTTTTTCCAATTGAGAGAGACTTTCCATCTTTGGAGAAGTAGAGATTTTCCATTACTCCCAGACCCTTTTCAAGTGATTCTTGCAATCTTTGGGAGTTAGTTTCTTTTGTTACGCCATTAACCGTCTCAACCTGAGCCGCTATTGCCTTGAGTTCTGTTATGTTTTTCCCGCCAGTTGCCTGGAGATCCGCCAGCATTGCCAGTCCTATCTCCTCTTGTGTTGGCAGACCATTTCCAGATGGCGCTCCTGCCGCTGAATTTTCACCAAATCCATATTCTTTTAGACCAGATTCTGGGACCTGAATTATCTCTCCCGTCTTACTATTCTTAACATCGTATGTTTTTTCTGGTGCAGTGGGAGCCTCAGGAGCTCCTGGTATTGCCGTCTGTTCAGAGGTGGGTGCACTTGATACTCCGCCGTTATCACTATTTTGTTGACTGAATTTTTTAGTTAGTGCGTCTTGGATTCCCTGTGCAACAACCCCCATGTCTACATTCTTAAACATTCCAGTGCCATTACTTTTTATTTTTCTAATCAAGGCTATTTGGGTTTCTTTTTTGTTCCAGAGTGTTCTAAGGGCCTGTAATCCTCCGACCGAAGCAACTGCTACCGCTCCAGCTACGGGATTTGAAGTTGTAGCTATAGCATTTAATCCAGCCATTGCGGGGAATGATTGTAGTAGTTTTTGAACTAAATCTCCAGAGATTGCCTTATCTCCCCTTACTATTGATTGGCCCATCTTTTTATAAGCCATGTCGTACAACTGAGTTAATTGGTTTAGGTTTTTTACATCCTCAGAGTCTATTCCTTTTTCTAATTGTCTCTTGAAGAAGTCTGATACCGAGGCGAATGTGCTAGTTGTTATATTAGTAGTCCCACTATCTCCAAACGCCGACTCTCCGAGACCTTGAAATTTTGTTTTAAGACTTTGGATTTGTACCCATGTTAAATTTCCGTCAGTTGTGGGCCATTTAGCAATATCGTCTATTGTAAGCTGTAATGCCTCTACTGCTCCCGATGTTCCAATATTCCCCTGTTCTGGTGCCAGTTTTTTCAGCATAGAGGAGAGTTCTTCGATCACTGTTTGGTGTGCAACTCCCCCTGGTTGCTTAGTTAGGGCGTCATCTAGCTTACCCATTACTTCATTTTTTCTCTTAACAAAGTAATCAACCAAATCCTGCCCGGTCATTCCAGGCTTCCAATTCTGAACGTCGCGAGCGACAATTTCTTTTGATGGATCCAATCCCGTTAAATGTTTGAATTTAGCGGTTTCTGAGGGAGCCCACCCGATTATGCGATTTAACATATTTACAGGTCTTTTTTCTACTGCTTCTTTTATTTTTGAACCTGCTCCAAATACTCCAGCAATCACTCCGCCCGTTGCGGCACCAGCTCCAGCTCCCTTCATGGTTCGCTTCCACCATTCTTCACTGCTGTCAGTGTCAGTTATTCCAGAGACTGCCCCACTCGCTGCTCCATTTGCCATGCCGGTCATTACTTTCTGGACTAAACTAGCGCCCTCCAAAGCCTTTGCTGTAGGCATAAGCCATGTGGCAGCCTCCCCCATTACTCCAACAGACTTGCGGGATGCAAATTTTAAGTTGGCATTATTGAATGAAATTAGAGTTTTCCTAGGAGTATTCATGTCTGGGTGAAGTGGGTTATTATATCCAGTATCAGTTAATACGTCTGTTTTTCCTTGATCTTTCAAATCCCCCTCAGTTATCCCAGATTTTGCCCTATAATCCTCTACTTGGGTACTAAGTTCTCCACCAGTTTTTTCTATTCCAGCAGACACAGATCTTCCTTCTGCGAGTAAAGCAGCCTTTTTTAAGGGATCATTTTCATTTCTAGCCATTAGGGCTAGTTCTCTCATCTTTGCACCTTGATCTTTTTGCTGTGCACCAACCTTTCCGATAACATCTTCTCCCCCAAGCACTCCTTTTCCTAATTTATATCCACCCGTGACAATATCAACTACCCCCTTAATTCTAGGAGTTAAGAAATTCGCAATCGAGCCCACCACTCCGCCAGATTTTTCTGGTGCTACTGTCTGTGTCGATGTAGGCTCTGTGTTGAAATTTTGTGCCCCGCTTTTCTGCTGAATAAGGCTTGCAATATCTTCATCCTTATATCCCTTAGCTTTGGCAGCTGTAATAAATTGTTGTAATTTGTTTGGATCTATCACATTGCTCCTAACATGGTGGCATATAAATCATTTAAATCTTTATTTCTATTTGCTTGTTCTGTATTAACTTTTGTCGGTCCCACCAATACATATGATCCATTACTACTAGCATTAAAATTATTTGTTTTTGTTGGTATTGTTATTCCTGTTGTGCCCTTACCACTCCCGTCTTTATAAGTCGTGTATTTCTTCATTGCGTTATCAAAACTCTGTTGGTCAGATACTGTTTTACCAAGGCGCCTTAACATGTCGCTAGTTGATCCTGATAAGTCGGTGACTCCAGCGGCTCCTGCGGCTGACTGAATTTTACGGTAGTAGTCTTGTTCACTGCGAGCGTCATCAGTTGCTTTCTGCCATTCCATATCACTAATGGTGTTGCCCCTAGACCACTTGGCATATATCTGGTCTATAGACGTTTGTCTGTCTGCGGTAAACCCGGTGAGAGCCCGGGCATTACGATCAACGAGGGCGGAATATTGGAATTGAAGTGGTTGTAGATCCATCTCTTGTCCTTGCATTGCAAGTCCAGTTTTAACTCCAATACCCTGCATTCCTTCGCTGATTGCCCCTTGAATGCGTCCTAGTCCAGTAGTGAGCTTAGATAGATTCTCCTGCATTGGCTGACCCTCTGCGGCGACCATGCGGTTTTTCATGGCCTCTGTAACCATAGATTCGCGGGTACGCCCAGCGATGTTTTCTGGTAGTCCGCTTATTGTGTCTTCTAGTCTGTTAATTTCTTTTGAGATGTTCCCGGCGGTAGTCCTGAGTTGCGGGATCCCTGCTTCGTTTTCTAGGTTTGTGTAAATGTCTAGAGGTTTCTCTCGAGCGGACATTGCAGCCATCAGGGGATCAATCATTTTCTGCTCTCCCGCAAACTGTGTGTCAAGATATGATCCGACTGTTGGGACTCCTGAGATGTCTGGTGCTGTCGCTTCTCGTATTTCTGGCATATTTTTAATTATACACTTATGAAAGCGTTATACTTTTCCAAGTAGACCCCGTATAGACATATAACTTAAAATCGTCAGTTTGGAAGTATAGCGCCCCTGCTAGTTCTCCAGTTGTGGGTCTCTCACTTGCAATTCCTGCTCTAATAAATCTTACACCCTCTCCGACATGCCTAGTTTTTATCGTTCCACTAGGTATCATCGTCTGAGTAATTCTCCCATTTAGGGATCGGTCAACCTCAGATTTAATCATCCCTTCAATAATTATCTCGTCTTTGTCGTCGATCATATTCGGGACTCCCCTGCTAGGTCATCGAACTCCAAGGCTGTGCCGTAGTATTCTGGACTTGTGGTGTTAGTTGTAGCTATGATTGTTGATACCTGGAACTCGTTGAACCTATTGTCGTTGTTTGGGAGCTGGGTTCGTAGTTCTTTCTTGTCGGCAGTATTTTCAGTTCCAAGAGGTGTCCAAGAATCATTGCGATCTAATTTTATTTCATTTGAGATAGCATCTCCGCTGACTAATTTCTTAAAGTATGAGCGTAGGTAGAATAATAATTTCTCGTTTGAAATCTTGCCCAGATCAGAAATCAAGGACTCATAGCGTCCGCTAAGGAACGGTGAGTTGTCGGGAGATACCACGTCTATCCCATATGTTGTGTTGTATTGCCACGAGATCATTAGCTCTTTCCCCACGGGGTAAGTCATGCCGATTCTGAGTCCTGTGGCCTTTTTTATACCAATCGACAGCGGGTAGTCATATGAGAGCGACGGGGGGATAACATCTGAAATCTGACCGTATGCGTAAACTCCCTGAGAGAAGTCTGCACTATCCGTATTTAATCCCATTCCAAGGTGCACTAGGGACCTCCAGGTACAGGTGGCCTTGGGGGCTACCTCAATATATTTTTTATCGGTCATTCTAGGCATTCGCTTAATCACCTTTACCTCTCCACCATTAAACTCACAGTAGTCTCCAGAGTATCCAGCCACAAATCCTAGCGGTTCTCCAGAAATTATAGAGTTTACCGCCCCTTGCTTTACTGGCACGAAATCGTTATAAGTTTTACTAGTCCCGTCCCACATGAACAAGAATCCGTAGTCGTAGTCAAAGATATTGTTGCCGAGGGCGATCCCTGCGACTAGGTATCCTCTCCATAGTCCAAGACATCTAATATTAAACCCCGACGGTAGCGTTATGGCGTGGGGGTTATATATGGCCCCGTCCCAGGTAGCAATATACCTACCATTTGCGATGGCTAGTTTATTTCCAATCTGTTCACAATGATGATAGTCGGAATCGACTAAGAATTGATAGTAAGTGTGGAAGTCTGCCGTCTCTAGATCAGACGCCGTAGTTGTTACCACGGTCCCATCAGCAACTGTCGAGGTAAGGTGGAAGTGATACGAGGCCCCAATAAGGGGGGTCCACGCTGTAAGGGTAAATTCATAGTCGCCAGTGTTAAGGTTAGCAAGCAATACAGTCGCCACCGCTACTTCTTTATTTAAGGCGTCATGAATTGTGAGAGTCCAGTTGCCAGTTCCCTTGGCTGCGATGTTTACCTCCAGGGTTTTCTGAGGATCCTTGGCTGGCACGAATGTTTGCCGATGTGTAGCCGCCTCACTTATCGCGGTAGTTAAAGTATAGGTGTTTCCAGAAGTGTTTAGCTCTTGGTCTAGGTCTCGTCTTGTAGTTGGAGCCGAGAATGGCACGTCAGTTGTAAATACAGCGGTGGCTACATTAGTAAGCGTGTTTGCTCCAGAAGTTTCATCAGTCAGGGCATTGTCTAATTGATGATATGCAACTAGGTTTGCAGAACCTCCAGAAGTTTCAATCAGGTTATTGGTAACCTGTTCCCCTGCGGTACGAACATCGCTCCACAGTCGGACATCATCAACCTTGGCTGGTAGAAAGTTCTCTGCAGCTCCTGCGGCATTAAAACTAGCCCCGATTGCGTATAGGGCTGTGCTGTTATAAATAGAAGTTAATGTGCCAGTAGAGTTTCCGATAGTAACGGCGTCTACGTAGAAAGTTGCCAGGGAGGTCGAGGCTTTCCAGGTAACTCCGAATCTATACCATTGAGATGAGATTAATCCAGCTGAAATAGTTTTTGTTAGGAATTCCTCATTCGTCCCATTTGAGGATATTGCAAGGGTCATTTGATGGGATGTTGTTGTTACTAATCCTTGATCATTAATCACGTTGATAGTAGGGGTTGTTGTCCCGGTATATGATGTGTAGTAGTCGAGATTAATACGCCCAGCCCCACCAGCACCTCCCGAGTTAGTGTTTCCAACTCCACCAGCAGCTCCTGGTGCAGTTATTAGTGCCGATCCAAGAGTGGCTGTTTGAGCCTTAATAAGAATTGATCCTCCAGCTCCGCCTCCTCCACCAGTTTCCCATGATGTAGCCCCTACTACGCCTCCAGATATTATTGATCCAGTTATGGTTATTGTAGTTCCAGAAATAAATATTATTGCGCCTCCTGCCCCGCCAGCGTTCCCTGGATCTGGTGCGTGACCACCTCCAACCCTGGCTCCTCCACCTCCTCCTCCCATTAACATGGTAGTTAGGTCAGTAGTTCCCACTACCGATCCACCATATCCCCAAGAGCTTGAACCGCCGCCATTGACTCCAGCCACACCATTACCTCCACCTCCTCCTGAGCCCGACTGATAGTCAGATCCCGCACCACCACCATTGCCGTTAGCTGCTGTTAGCTCATTTGCCCCCAGCCCTGGAGTTCCTTCCCCTTGTAGTGCATTAGTAGTTGCGCCAGCCGTTCCCCCCCTAAACCCTTTACCAGTTCCACTAATTGTTCCGGTTCCAGTTATGGTTCCACTAGCCACAAACCCAAGTATCCCACCAACTGTTCCATTCCAAGCCTTGGCGGTTAGGGTAATTCCAGAGTTAATGGTTACGTTTGTATATTGTTTAAATACGAGTACTTGCGCACCAGTTGTGTATGAGTTGGAGAGCACAGCATCTAGGGTGATTGTTCCAGCAGTATATCCATTAACAGTGCGACGCTCCCACTTACCAGCTCCTGTCCCCTGAGTTTGATGAATCATGATAAGTTGCCCGACTGCGAAACTAGCATTGGTTGCAGATAAAGTGCTTGCAGCAGCTGTACCTGTACAGGCCGAGTCTATTGGGGTGTCGGTTGTGTTAATTGAAACAGTATATGCCCCGTCAGAACCGTTTCCAAAATAACCAGAAATACCATTAAGGTAAAAGTTATATGATCTCTGATTACCATTCTTGAGCCATTTAGAGACTAGGGTTTTAGTCTCCCCAACTGCTGGGAGAGAGGATAACTTAACAAATATCTCTTGTGAAATATCTGAGGTTTGTGAAAGTGAGGCTGAGTCTGGGGCCGTAGCATACTGAGTAGTTCCATTTAGGGTTAGAGAGTGGGTGTTTGTTGGGATTCCACCCTCTGCTCCAAGAAAGTCATCAACAAAGGTTGGGGTGGAGGTGAGGGGACCGTAGCGTCCTATTACTTTGTCACTAGGATAATATAAATATCCGTCTTCCCCGTAGTATTTAAGACCATTCCCACTATTGTTGGCTATAGTGCGCAGATTAGTCCAGGTATGATTATTGGCGTGTTTGTAAAGGTTTCCAGCATTGCCGATTAAATATGTATTCGTTCCCTGCCGGTCACCCGCCATCACCAAATCAACTACGACCGAACCTGATTCTTTTACCGTTCGGGGAAGGAGCGTTAACTTATTTGGCTCGGAGCGGTAGTTGACCGATTCGGCCCACAAGAATGTAGACTTACCTCCCTCCTTTTCGCTTTCGGAAAGTCCGGAAAACCTTTTAATCTCTAGTGGGATTTTGGCCATATCAGGTAAGCCCTGTTGGATAAAAATTAGGATTAATGGATAGACTATTTTCGTCTGTTCTACCATTAATTATTATCGAGCTTCCAGAGGTTGAATACTCCATTTGAGCGTCAATTAATCCTTCCTTGAATTGTTTCTCATACATAGAAGCTAGGAATTTATCGCGCCTATAGAATGCAAAGTATTGCCAGAGCGCGTATTGTACTGGCAGTTCGTGAGTAGACTCAGGGAGCCTACAGACCTCTCCGATGGTATATGCAGATGTTCCAGCGGCGATTGAGGTTCCTACATATGGGGTTTCTAGGGTAATGGTTGTTGCTGTTGGGGCGGCAGTTATGTAATGCCACTCGGAGTCGTCGTTAATCTTGAATATCCTATTAACCATTTGAGATGTCCAGGTTGATCCAGAACCAACTACCGCCTTAGTGGCAGTAGCTAGGGTGGTGATTGTGCCAGTAGTATAGTCCGCTTGAGAGAGGTCTTTGGAGTTGCCAAAATACGAGACGGTAACGAGGTTCGCACTAGATGGAATGGGCCAGAGATAAATAGTCCTACCCTTGATGTGGGCGTATTTAAGATAATTTGAGGTTGACTGAGTTGTGGTCGCGTTTATCTGCCCCCACCATTTTGGGTCCTCTATTAAATTATCCATATGATGCTGAGTTGTACCCACGGTAACGTACATGCTATTTAGAGAAATAAATCCACGTGGTAAAACATATCCCTGGTTATTGGTCCCAGAAACCGCGTCCGTGATGGTTGTAAAAGTTTTTGTTTGTTCGTTTACAAAAATATCTAGGGATCGCTCGATTTTATGAACACCAATATTAATTAGGTTTTTGAAAAGAATAAGATTAGTTGTGTTGAAATCCGATGACAATGATTGTACGAGCTCGTATTGATTTTGATAACTTAGCACACCAAGCCCTCCAAACAAGTATTGGGCTGATGTGCCTCATGCTAACAATTATACACTTATTCTAATTCGTCCATGTGGGAGTCGGCAATTTGTCTAGGAGTCTTCCCGCGAATGGTGGTTGCGTAGTTAACTTCTGTTTTTGAGGGAGAAACTTCTTTAGAGGCTCCACCCATCTTTCGTGCTAATTCCTTATTGTCTTTATTTACCGGGGGGACAACTACTGGATTAACGGGATCCACGGTGGCGACCTTATTTAGTTCCTTGTATACTCCGTATGCTAATTTGAATGAAGGAATCTTATACTTCATGGCAAGTTCCGTGAGATTGTTATCAAACTTAATGTACTCCTGCGTTCCCTTGGCGGGAATTTCCTCGCCTAACGCCCTTAGATCGTCGATTTCTGATGTGAGGGTGTCATTGATGGCGTCTATATCGGATTGAACCTTGGCGCTGACCTTGGCACTTTGTATTCTATTGTACTCAACCGCCTTATCAAAAACCTCTCCCCATCCCTTTGGCTCCCAATCTTCTGCGACGAATGGGGCTACTTCTTCCTCTTTTGGAGCAACCACTGGCTTTGGGACACGACCCATTGCCTCATCAATCATTTTCTGTACTTCATTCTTGGTGAATTTTTCTTCTACTACTGGTTCGATGATGGGTTCTATTACTGGCTCAACAACCGCCGCCACAACTTCTGGAGTTATTGGTTCAACTTCCTTATCGTTAAAGAAATTAGAATAACGTATTTTTTCGTCTTCATTGAGTTCTTCTTTGTGTTCTTTTAAGACTGAGATGTCGGTAGAGGTAAGCTCATCTGGATCTAGGTTTCGCACGTCATCTAAAATCATAGTTGACCCTCCTCAACCCCTAGTTCTGTAGATAATTGGACATCACTTAACTTAGAAAAAGACTTTATCAGTTTCTCGTCCATTGTGAGTCCCATGACATCTTCTGCGTAAGTCAAAAGCTTCTGTCTCTCTGTTGTTGGTTGGTGTTCCAAAATCTTTTCTTCCATTTTCTTAATTACGGGATCAACCGCTTCTTCCTTTTCTTCTGGGAGAATGAAGTTGTCTTTTGGTGAACCCTCTCGTTTGCGAGATAGGATGTTTTCTAGCTCACTCCCCTTATTTAACTCCTCTACCTTTTTGTTGAGAATTTCCCCCTCACTTAACATTTCTTCCGGGACAATTATTTCTTCCGATATAACTATTTTGGCGGCGTACTTAAAGCGCATGGCCCTGTCGTTTGTGCGGATTTTCTTATGAGTAAGGATCTGGTCTATCAGCTTTCCTACTGCGTGATCTGCTAGGAATCTAGGATAGCGCGCTACTTCCCCGGCCTTGATGTTGTACGGACGAGTACCGGCGGAGCGGTTATATTCAAATGAGAAATCTTCTGAGTCTATATTCTGGATTGTAACTATATCGTATTCAGCTGGTTTTAAATCTGGCATGTTAACTCCTCATAGGGATAATAATAATTAATTATTACATATATATATATTAGATGTCAAATTATTTGTGAATCACGTCCCCTCTTTGCTAATCTTGTGCCAGCAATGCTCGCCGATCCTGTGTCTTGTCTCCTCGATCGCTAAGCGATCCTCACGGATCCCATATGCAAAGGTTCCATGCTCTAGGCATATCATGTTAAACAGCCGTAACTCCATTTGTCTTGCCAGCTCTCCATACTTTTTGAGCTGATCGTTAGCGGTAGGGTCTAGAATGTTTACGGGAGTTAGATAGAGAGGTAGTGGTTTAGCCTTCATAATTACTCCTTTTTGGTTAATGGTTTGTCTATAAATGAGAGAATGTGAGCTACTACATCGACATTAAAAGCGTTGCCTAACATTTTGTACTGCTGAGAATTGCTTACCCCATCGCAATATCCATCAGGAAGTCCCTGAAGTCGCATACACTCTGTAGGGGTTAGCTTGCGGATTTGGGAGTTTTCTACAAGATGATTATTATGTTCCCAAGCAGAACTTGAAAGTGTTGGCGTTTTTCCGTCTAGTGCTTTTATTCCACCTTTATTATATCCCCGAGAA
>Ga0163144_10002726_pt1 | contig 40412 bp, 35 predicted proteins | sample OliLak19BULKMAT1_FD_123175 | JGI IMG/M metagenome (GOLD analysis project Ga0163144, IMG submission 123175) | Freshwater microbial mat bacterial communities from Lake Vanda, McMurdo Dry Valleys, Antarctica - Oligotrophic Lake LV.19.BULKMAT1 | ecosystem: Environmental > Aquatic > Freshwater >...
AGGACGATCGGAACCACCGCCTTAGTGCCCGCCCGCCGCTTCCACCGGAATCGCCGGGGCCTTGGCGGTCGGGCTGATGTTGACGAGCATTTGCTCTTTCCGGTAAATCAGGGTCGAGGTGTTGTAGCTGGCGATTTCAAAATCGTGGCCGTGGGTAATCGCATCAGTCGGGCAAGCTTCGACGCAAAACCCGCAAAAGATGCACCGGCTGTAGTCGATGTTGTAAACACTCGCATACCGCTCGCCACCGCTCATCCGCGTCTGCTCGGTGTTTTCGGCTGCCTCGATATAGATGCAGTTGGCTGGGCAAGCCGCTGAGCAGAGAAAGCAAGCCACACACTTTTCCAAGCCCGCTTCATCACGCTGCAACACGTGCACGCCCCGGTACCGTTCCTGAAACTTCGCGGGAGCGTCGGGATAGTCCTCGGTCACCGTCGGAGACATCATCTCCTTCAAGGTCACCGTCATGCCCTTGGCGATTGCCGCCGCGGAACCCAAAATCTCGGAGATCGTCGTTGCCATCTCCTTCCAGGTTACTCCTCGGTCTTGCGCTGCTGCAAGAACGCAAGAATATCGAACTTCTTGATCTCCCGATCCGGGAAGAAACTATTCACCGCCGACTGCTCTTCATTGAACACCTCGAAGACCATTTCCAGCCGGGTTAACACGATCAATTCAATGCTTCGCCGCGACAGGTTCAGCAACTTCATGGTGCCCCCAGCCCGTCGCGCCGTCGAAAAACACATAACGAGCGCACCCAGGCCGGAGGAGTCGATATAGTTCACCCCTTCGAGGTTGAGGATCAACTGAATCGACCCGCTTCCCACCAATTGGCTCAATCGCTCGCGGACCGCCCCGGTCGACTCGCCAGCCACCAACTGGCCGACACAATCGACGATCACGATCCCTTCGCGCTCTCTTTCTACAATCTGCATTATCCTCGCCTATCTTCGCTACCGATACCGACCAACGCCGACGACTCCGCCACGGGGCTTGGACTCGTCGGCAGCAAAACGCGAAACGTCGTACCCTTGCCGAGTTCACTTTCGACTTCAATCTTGCCGTGATGGGCCCGTACAATCCAGGATACAAAGCTTAGGCCCAGCCCGAGCCCCTTATCGGGGTCGCCACCGGGCACTTTATAAAGCCGTTCAAAAATATGCGGCAAACTTGCGGCCGGAATGCCTTGCCCGGTGTCCGCCACGCAAAGTTCCACTTGGTCGCCATACTCAGTCACCAGCGTGCGCAGCGTCAGGTGGATCCGCCCGCGCGGAGGCGTGTACTTTACGGCGTTCGAAAGCAGGTTCGAAATCAAGCGCTCCACCTGCACCCGGTCAGCGTCCATCCAAATTTCGTCGGGCAAATCGGCGTCCAAGGTTAGCTGGGCGTCCTCGGCCGGAATCTGAAACTGGTCGACGATATCAAGCACCGTATCGGTCAAATTCAGCCGGAGAAATCGCAGCGTCAATTGGCCCGCCTCCGACTGCGAGAGCAGCAACAGCGCCCGCGTGATGCTGGATAGCCGGTCGACGTCCTGCAAGGCATTTACGATCGCGTCGCGATACTGATCGGCGGTCTTGGCCGTAAAAAGCGCGACTTCCAACTGCCCCCGAATGGAAGTCAGCGGCGTCCGCAACTCGTGGGACACATCGGTGCTGAACCGCCTGACCTGCTCGAAACTCTCCGATAATCGATCCATCATTTTGTTGAACGCATCGATCAGCCGATCGAGTTCGTCATCGGTATTCCGCCCCGGGATGCGGACGTGCATGGTGGATCCGCTCACCGCCTCCGCGGTCGCGGCTACCTGGTTCACCGGTTCGAGTCCTCGGCCGGCCATGAACCATCCGACGAACACCATCAGCCCGATCAGCAACGGCAGGACTCCGAAATAATTACTGATAAACAAGGCGGGCAGAGTCTGGTTGTCGGCTAGCGTCCTTCCCACGACCAACAGGTAAGGCTGATTGGCCGAGCGGATGATCCCGTAGCGCAGCAAGACCGCTTCGCCCTTGCCTTCCTTTTTCAGCCTCCACTGCGGCATCGGCTGGGCCAGAATCTGCTGAATTTCGGCGGGAGTCTCGACGCCAAACGCCCGGTATCCATTCGATACTTCAAGCACGGCGCCTTCGCGGTCGGAGATGAGAATCAACTTGCGGAGTCGCTCGACGTGGGAGGCATCGTCAAACTCCCGCGGGTCAAAGGTCCAATTCGCCTGACCCCGCTCAATCCGTAGAAAGCCGCGTACCGCCCGCCACTCTTCCTCAATTAACTCGCGCGTCCGAGCCTCGATCAGATTCTCAAGGCTCACGCGGAAATACAATCCGATGCCCACGAGCAACAGAGCGAAAATGCCGACGTAACTCAAGGTCAGCCGGAACCGGAGCCCCCGAGTGGTTTTGCCGATGCTCAGCAGCAGCGTCTGCAGCACGCTATTCCTGTTCGCTACCCTTCCCCGGCACTTCGATCACGTAGCCAATGCCGCGGACGGTATGGATCAAGCGCACCGGAAACCGGTCGTCGATCTTGCTCCGAAGGTGCCGGATATAGACGTCGACAATGTTGGTCAGGCCATCGTAGTCCATGTCCCAGACATGCTCAACGATCATTGTCCGGCTCAGCGGGCGTCCCCGGTTCCGCATCAGATATTCAAGAATACTGAACTCTTTGGGGGCCAAATCGATATTTTCGCCCGCCCGGGTCACCTTCCGGCGAATGCAGTCGAGCGTGAGGTCACCCACTTGCAGCCGGTCTTGGAGAGGCGTCCCGCGGCGCAATAACGCCCGGACGCGCGCCAAAAATTCGACGAACGCAAACGGCTTGCTGATGTAGTCATCAGCCCCTAGTTCCAGGCCCTTCACCCGGTCATCGACGTTGCTCCGCGCGCTCAGAATGAGCACGGCCGGGCTGACCTTACGGTTCCGGATTTTCTCCAAAACCTTCAGCCCATCCATATCGGGCAGGTTCAAGTCCAGCACGATCAGATCGTGCTCCAAACCGTGAATGGCTTCGAGGGCGGCAGTGCCGTCATGGGTCAAGGTGACCGCATAACCGGCGCTTTCCAGCCCGCGCCCAATGAAATCCGCGATGCGTTTCTCGTCCTCTACGACAAGAACTCGTGTAGTATCCATGTTTCGACTCGTTACCCTAAGCTCTGGGATCGTAGCATACCTCATTCTACTCCCCCCGGTCTTCGACCCCTAACGAGGATTCTCCGATCTCGAGCGGTAGCGCCGTTTCCAGTTGAATGGCCCACTCGGTTTTCACGGCCGCGTGCGCTAAACCCTCTGGATGCAAGGTCAGCGACCCAATCTCGACCGCCGTCCCGCCCGCCAAATGGTAAATCGCCGCTTCGGACCGAACGCGCACCCGAAAGTGGGTTTGCTCCGGCCGCGTGCCTAACGAACGGATTGAAAACCCGTCGGCTTCAAACCGCGCGCCATCCTGCACGCCCACCGCCCAGGGATAGTAGTAGCCGTCCCAACCGACGACGTCGAACGGGTGATGGTCGAGCACTACTTCGTGGAGCCAGTTGTCTTTTTTCACGACCACCGAAAACTCGCCGGCCTCGTCGTGGACTGGCAACGCCCGCGGTCGTCGAATGTTCCGTTCCGTAAACGGCGAGTCTTCGTTCAATTGGCCGTTTTCGCCCCGATACCGCGGCGGGATCCGCACTTCGCCCCGGCTTTCAAAAATGAGGAAGCGATGCCGCATCGGGTCCATTCGTAACCGATGGATGATTCCGCGAGGAATCACGACGTAGTCTCCGGCCTTGTAAGCCAGTTCGCCCATCTGGGACTCGAGCGTCCCCGCCCCTTCGGCCACGTACAACACCTCGTCGGCCTGCGCGTTCCGATAGAAACCGCTCTTGTGCGGCGTCCAGGTCAGCACGGCCACATCGGCGTTAAACAGCAGCGGCACGCGGTCCGCCGCGGCCAATCGATGCGTCCGAAAATGCCGGTGTTGCAGGGGTCGCGGGTCCTGCTTTTTCCAGCGCAACTCCACCGCCTGGCGCGTCGATCGCACCCGCGTTGGCTCATGCGCGTGATAGAGCAGGGAGGAAGCGTCGACACTGCCGACGAGTTCCTCCGAGTACATTCCCCCGTCAGCCTTGGGAAAGGGCGAATGCCGGTTCCGGGGCACCTGCCCGAGTTGATGATAAATCGGCATCTATTGATAAAACTCCTTGAGCACCTGCGGATTTTCCAGGTTACTAACGTCGCCCAACGGTTCGCCCAGCCGCGCGGCCCGCACGAGGCGACGCATCACTTTCCCGTTCCGCGTCTTGGGCAATGCTGACACGAAATGAACCTCGCGCGGCCGCAGGGGCTTGCCCAACTCCCGCGCCACAAGATCCTGCACTTCGGCCGCGGTCACTTCGCCGCGGCGCACGCAGTACACGACCAAATCGCTGCCTTTGCGTTCGTCCGGCACCCCGATGGCCGCCGCTTCGCTCACCGCCGCGTGACTCGTCACGATCGTCTCCACCTCGGCCGGGCCCACCCGCTTGCCCGCGATCTTGATCGTGTCGTCGCTTCGCCCGTGGATGAACCAAAAACCGTCGGCGTCCTTTTCGGCAAAATCTCCGTGCCGCCACATCCCCGGAAACGTCGACCAGTAGGTTTCCAGGTAACGCTCCGGATGCTTGTAAAATCCTCTCGCCATGCCGATCCAGGGCTGCCGAATCACCAGTTCCCCCACGCCTTGGTGCAGGCTCTGTCCCCGCTCGTCCACAACGTCGACCGCCATGCCCGGACACGGCGCCGAAAAGGCGCAGGGCTTAATCGGCAATAACGGATTGGAACAGAGAATGCCGCCCGAAATCTCCGTCCCGCCCGAATAGTTGATGATCGGCAAACGGCTCCCGCCCACCTTTTCGAAGAGCCACATCCAGGCATCTCGCGTCCACGGTTCGCCGGTTGAACCCAGCAGCCGAATCCGGCTCAGGTCGTAGAGGATTGGCTCGGCGGATAGCATCCGCACGAGCGTTGGCGATACGCCCAACACCTCCACCCCTTGGCGCGACGCGAAGGCCCATAAATGGTCCGGCGCCCCGTCGAACAACGTCATCGTGCCGCCCAACAGCAGCGTGCCGTAGATCAACCACGGACCCATCATCCAGCCGATATCGGTCACCCAGCAGATCCGCGTCGCCAAGCCGACGTTCATATTGAACGCCATATCCTGCGCCGACTTCACGGGAAATCCGCAGTGCGTGTGCAGAATTCCTTTCGGCGCGCCGGAGGTCCCCGAGGTGTAAATCAGCAGCAGCGGGTCCTCGGCGCTGGTCCGCTCGGGCTCGTGCGAACCCTCCATTTGACACAGAGCGTTCCACGAGATATCCCGGCCGGCGGTCATCGGCACCGCGTAGCCTTCCAGCCGTTCGACGACGATGACCTTCCAATCGCCCCCCGCCGCGTCGATGGTTGCCTTGGCCGGAACCGGCACGCCCCGCCGCGGATAGGCGTTGCAGGTGAACACCGCCTTCGCCTCCACGTCCGCCAGCCGAGCGGCAATCGCCGACGGCCCAAACCCGGTGAACAGCGGCACCGCCACCGCTCCAATCCGGGCCAGCGCCACCATGACGGCCACGGTCTCGGGCATCATCGGCAGGTGAACCCCCACCGCGTCGCCCTTGCCGATGCCCAAGGCCCGTAACCCGCTCGCGCACCGCTTCACCGCGACGCCGAGCGCTTTATAGCTCCACGATCGATGTGCCCCTTCCTCGCCCTCCCACGCGACGGCCGGCTGGCGATCCAATCCTTTCGCTAAACAAGCGGTCCCAATATTCAGTTCGCCATCGACGCACCAGCGGGTCCACTCGATCCCCTGCGAGGTATCCATCACCTGCGAATACGGGCGATCCCAGGGCAAATCGAGAAAGCGCAGCAGGTGTTCGGTGAACCAGGCCGGGTCCACAGCGGCCCGCGCTTGCAGTTCGGCAAAGTTCTCCAAACCCACTCGACGAAGAAATTTCGTCAATTCCGCCCGGGCAATCGTCTCGGCGTCTGGTCTCCAGACTATAGCTTCGGGCATGAATCCATTATCCTGTAAGTACGCATGTTTCAAGAAACCGTCGAAGCCCAGGGACACCTGATCGACAGCCACATCATGGAGCGGATTTTCGACACCGTCGTCGAATGCCAAGGCCGCTTCGAAGTGGAAGTCTTCCAAATCGGACGGACCAATAGCGAACCGTCGCATCTCCGCCTCCGCATCGAGACGCCGTCGGGCGCCTTGATGGAGAAGGTGCTCGGCCAGTTACTCGGCCTCGGCTGCACCCCCGTTGATTCGCGCGACGCCGACGTTCGCGTCGTGGAACGCGACTGCTGCGCCCCGGAAGATTTTTATTCGACGACCAACCAACGCACCGAGGTTCGCCTCGGCGGGACATGGATCACCGTTGGCAAGCAGCGGATGGACGCCTGCATCGTGATCGAAAACGGCGCGGCGTGGTGTCGCAAACTCCGCGACGTTAAAGCCGGCGACGCCGTCGTGTACGGCATGCGCGGCATCCGCGTCATCCCGGAATCGAAGGAACGCGATCGCCAAGGCTTTGCCTTCATGAGCAATGAAATCAGCTCGGAACGCCAAGTGGAAACCGCCGTCCGGCGGACCGCCGCGCTGATCCAGCAGATGCACGCCGAAGGCAAGAAGGTGGTGGTCGTGGCTGGCCCGGTGGTCGTTCACACCGGCGGCGTGAAGCCGCTCGGCGCTCTGATCCGCGCCGGCTTCGTCGACGCGCTGCTCAGCGGCAATGCTCTCGCGGTCCACGATATTGAAGCGGCTCTGCTCGGCACTTCGCTGGGCGTCCGCATGAACGATGGGCGCCTGGAAGAGCATGGCCACCGGAACCACATGCGCGCCATCAATGCGATCTATCACGCCGGCGGCATCCGCGGCGCGGTCGAAAGCGGGCGGCTGACAAGCGGGATTATGTACGAATGCGTCAAGGCTAACGTGCCCTTCGTGCTCGCCGGAAGTCTGCGCGACGACGGCCCGCTGCCGGATACGATCACCGACATGAATCAGGCGCAGGACGCCTACAACGAACACGCCCACTCGGCCGGCCTCGTGCTGTGCCTCAGTTCGATGCTCCATTCGATCGCCACGGGCAACATGCTCCCCGGCTGGGTGAAGACCGTCTGCGTCGACATCAATCCCGCCGTCGCCACCAAGCTTAGCGACCGCGGCACCGGTCAAGCCGTCGGCGTCGTCACCGACGTCGGTTTGTTCCTCGACCATCTCGCCAAAGCCCTGGTCCCCCATGAGTAAGAAAAAAATCTACACCGACGAACACGCCGAAGCCGGCGTGAACGCCCCCCTGCCCGACATCGAGACTTGGCCCAACCAGTTCCGCACCGGGTACGAGATTGAAATCGTCAACCCCGAGTTCACGAGCGTTTGCCCGAAGACAGGGCTGCCCGACCACGGCACCTTGACCCTGCGCTACGTCCCCGACGAGCATTGTCTGGAACTGAAATCGCTCAAGATGTACTGGCTCGCCTACCGTAACCTCGGTATCTTTCAGGAGAACGTGGTGAACCGTTTTCTGGCCGATCTGGTCCGCGCGGCCCAACCGATCGAAGCCACCGTGATTGGCGATTTCATGCCCCGCGGCGGCATCCCCTCAAAAATCACCGCCCGATACGTAAGGAAGACCAAGCGTGGACGTTGAGAACTCGCTCGAACAAGCGGTCCGCGAAATTCGCGAACGGGTGGCCGCCCGCCATCCGCAGGGCGAGCGCAGCCGCTTTGGGGTCACTCTGGCCGACCTGCTGCCCCTGCTTCATTCCCGCGACGCCGCCGAAGCCAAGGTAGCCGCCATCGGTACGGTGAACCCGCGTCCGCCCGGCCTGAAGAACAACCTGGTGCAGAGTTGGAAACGCTTTCTGGCTCGCATTCTGGACTGGCACGTCCGCGAGCAGGTCGAGTTCAACCGCGGCTCGGTGAACGCCATTCAGGCCACTCTTGAGGCGCTGAAAGAGCACAACCGATCGCTCGAACAGATCGCTGGGGCGCTCGAAGAAAACGCCCGGCGGAACGACGAACTCGAAAGCCGGGTGCAGTCTTACGCCGTCCGCCTGGATGCGACCGAAGGCCGCGCCATCGTCGCCGAACGCGAAGCGGCCAATTTACGCGAGCAGGCCCGCGAACTCGCCGACGTCCGCGTCCACTGGCACGAATGGCGCCTGGAGTGGGAACGCAAACTCAGCATCAACGAGGTGCAGTTCCTCCGGAGCGTTGCCGATTTAAACGGCGCGTATCAACATCGAACCTCGCAACTGGAAGCCAATTTCCGCAGCATCAACGACCGCCAACATCGCGACTTCGAAGGGCTGGTCGCCCGGTCCAACGACGAGGTGCAAGCCCGCTTCTGGGCCGACGTGGCCAAGCTCCGCGAAGAGTATGAGCGCATGATCCACGCCGAACTTCGCTCGATCCGCCAGAAGACGTTCGCCGCTGCCGCCCTGCCCGGCCCGTCGCCGGAGCCGGCCTACGACTTCGTCCATTTTGCCGATCGTTTCCGCGGCCCCCAGGAGTATGTCCGGTCGAACTTTGCCGCGTATCTGCCGCTGTTCGCCGGCCGGCCGAACATCGTCGATCTCGGCTGCGGCCGGGGGGAATTCCTGGAACTCCTGGCCGAAAACGGCATGACCGCAACTGGCGTCGACGGCGACCCGGAGTCCGTCGGGATGTGCCTAGCCAAGAGCCTGAACGCGGTGGAAGCCGACCTGTTCGCCTGGCTCGAAGCCCAACCGGATCACTCCCTCGACGGCGTGTTTTGCGGCCAAGTGATCGAACATCTTCCTCCGCCGCTCGTTCCCCGTCTGTTCAACCTCTGCGCCGCGAAGTCTCGCCCCGGGGCTATCGCCGTATTCGAAACACCCAACCCGGAATGCCTCGCCATCTTCGCGTCGCACTTCTATCTGGACCCCACGCACCAGCGCCCCGTACCCTCTGCGCTGGCGGCGTTTTACCTTCAGGAAGCCGGGTACGGACGCCTCGAAATCCGGTCCCTCGCCCCGGCGATCGAGTCCATGCCGTCGCTCGCCTCCCTCCCCCCCGATTTCCGGGCTGCCTTCTTCGGCGGGCTCGACTACGCCATCATCGGCACGAGGCTCTAAGGGATTTAGCGATTTGGGCTAAGTACTCTACCTACTCCGTTCCGTGTATATCTCTAATGGGTTTTTGTTGCGGCTAGCCACAACATGGATTCATGAAGACCGCCTTGCTCTTTCTGCTCGCCTCCCTCGGACTGCATGCCGCCACCATGACCGTAACCGGGCCCGACTTCACGAGAGGAGGCATGGTGACGTTCCTCGAAGATGGCAACAGTGTCACCGGTTTCGCTGGAATCCTGCTGGGCAGATACGACGGCCAAGCCATTCAACCCTTTTTCTGCGCGGACCTTTTCACCCCGATCGACATCGATACCTACACCTCGACGGCCTATTACGTTCGACCGGAGAGGCGCGAAGATCGAGTCGGATACCTGTTTATCAACTACCTGGCCGGCGTCACCACGTCCGACCTCGGCCAAGCGATGCAACTCGCCATCTGGGACATCCTCCACGACAACGCCGATGGGCCTAATGCCGGTCGGGTTCAAAGCGAGGCGGGTACCCCGGCCGGTGTCGTCGCTGCTTGGAATAACTATCTCGCGGTGAGTAACGGCCAATCGAACCCGAACAGTTCCATCTTCATCAACTACCTGGGTAACACCCAGGCGCAGACGCTGATCGGAGCCTTTGAGCCGACCTCGCTCACCATCCCCGAACCAGCGAGCTTCTCGCTGGTGGGTGCCGCTCTGATTGCCCTCGGCCTGCGCGGCCGCCGTCCTAGAAAATAAGCTTCAACTGGTACCGGATCATCCTGCCGCCGCCGTCAACGAACTGGGGGGCCAGGAATTGTCCGGCCGGGGTGGTGCCGACATTGTTCCCAATCAGTCCTTGCGTTTGGGGTGCAAAAGGGCTTACGCCCGGAGTGCCGTATTGTGGGGTATTGAACAGGTTGTAGAACTCGGTGCGGAACTCCATGCGCAGTTGTTCAGTTACCTTCACGGTCTTCAAAACGTTGAGATTCCAATTCTTCTGGCCGGGGGTCCGTTGGGTGTTCCGGCCCAGCGTGCTCGGGCGGAGCGGCACGGTCCCAGCAAACGCCGGGCGTTGAATGAACTGGGCTTGAGCCGGGTCGATCGGGGCGGAGCCACCCACCGCGTCGGGGTTTCGATAGCCGGTCGGGCTGGTGCGATCGATCACCGCGCGCACGCCGCGCTGGCCGTTCGGATTGTAGTCTGGTCGATCGCCCGTCGAACCTTCGTAGCCATCGGCATCGATGCCGTTCAGCACCGTCAGCGGCACGCCGGTTTCAAACGACGTAACCCCTGACAGGCCCCATCCGCCGAGCACCCGATTCTGCTTCCTCCACGGCAGTTCGTAGAAGTAGCTGAAGGTAAGCCGGTGAGTCCGGTCGAACAACGAAAATGCCCGGTCGAGCCGCTCACCGCCGAAGATGGTCGGAATCATGCTCGGCGCTGGGTTCGAGTTGAACGTGAAGAGTTCACTGCCGTTGTCCAGATTCTTCGACCATGTGTAGGCCACCGTCATGAGCAGGCCCTTCGAAAACCGCCGGTTCAATTGGGTCTGCAACGCGTGATAGGTGCTGCTGCCGCCGTTGGTCCGAATCGCCCGCCGGCCCTGAAGCCCGTCGAAACGGCTGGCGCGGCGCGCGGCGGGGATGTCGCCATTCGGGAGGATGACCAGGCCGCTCGGCACCACCGGGTTGTATTCTTCCTGCCAGAAGAGGCGCGTGCCCTTACTGCCCACATAGCTCACGTCCAGGATCATCCCGGCCGGCAACTCGTGCTGAATCCCGCCTGAGAATCGCTGGACGTAGGGGTTGACGAGGTTGCCGATCACCAGGTTCTGCGTATCGAGCGGCGTCAACGTCCGCGCGACCAGCGGCAGACTCGCCGACAGCCGCGGCAAACCACGGGGAGTGGTCCCGTCCACGACGCTTTGCACCTGGGTCGCGATCACGTTCGGCGACGATGTGGAAGCGTTCGAAGCGATGTTGTTGAAGAACGTATCGAAGCTGACCTGGTAGCCGAGGCGGAAGACCGTCTTCGGACGGACCGTCCAGGCCAGGCCGAGGGTGGGACCGAAATTGTTATTGTCGTTTTTCACCTGATTGGGCTGGTCAAACGGCCCGGTGAACGTCGTGGGGTTGATGTTGAACAAGCCCGTGAAGGCCGGGGTCCGCAGCGTGTTGATCGGCTGTCCGAAGTTTTCGTATCGCAGTCCCAACGTCAAGGTCAGGTTCTTGCGCATCCGCCAGCGGTCCTGGAAGAAGAAGGCGAATCGCGTCAGATCGGGGTAGTAAGCGTTGGTTCCGAAATCCCGCTGCGCCGAGCCGCCGCCGGGCCCTGAACCGCCGAAATCATCCAAATAATTCGCAAAATACGAGAAGCCGCCGCCATCGCGATAGTCCAGTTGCCCGCGCAGAATGATTGGCGCAAACTGCTTGGCCCGCTGCTGCAGCACGTCGGCACCGAAGCGAAACGCGTGTGCGCCGCGGACAATCGTTACCGTGTCCTGGAACCCATAATTGTTCGCCAGGCGCCCCTGCGGCAGATTCGTCTGCACGCCAATCCCCGAAATCGCCGCGCTGCCGAACTCATACCGAGGCAGAGTCAAGCCCAGTGGATTCGCCGTCGCCCCGGGGAAATCGAGCCCGATGCGGTTGTAGTGCATCCGCGCCTCGTTCGTCATGTTCGCGGAAAAAACGTTGGTGTGCGTGATCAAGGCGTTCCGATACGCCTCGGTCGTCCCGGTTTCGAAACCCGCGAATGGATTCGTCGCGCCGCCGCGCGGGTCGCCGCGGAACGAGTTCATGAACCGGCCCGAAAGCTGATCCCGTTCGCCCAGTTTATGGTCCATCCGAATCATGTACTGCCGCTCTCCCACGTTTCGTCCAAAGCTTGCCACGGCTTGGCCGAACTCCAAATCCGGCCGTCCCGCGCCCAGTGGAACATTGAAGAAATTAGCCCCCGCGTTCAGCCCTGTCGTGACCTGATCGTACAGATCCGCCCGTGGGTTCGTTCCCTTCGGAAACAGCCGCTGCAGCGTCGCGCGGCCATTGGCCGAAAGCACCCGCAGCGAATTGCTGGCCTGCGCGTTGCGCCGGTCCTCGCCGAAGGCGACAAAGAAAAACGTCCGGTCTTTGACGATCCGGCTCCCCAACGTTCCGTTCCAAATTTGATTGGTCCCGGCGAACGGTTTCCCGCGCTTTTGAATGTCCGGCGACAGGCTCTGCGTGTTCGTAATCGCGTCGTCCGTTGTCGAATCGAGCAGGTAGCTTGCCGTGCCGTGGAGCGAGTTCGTCCCCGCGCGCGTCACCACGTTCACGACGGCCCCGGCCGCCCGGCCGAACTCGGCGTCGTAGTTCGAAGTCTGCACCGCCACCTCCTGCACCGCGTCCGGGATCCGAATCTGAAACGCCTGCCCACCGACCGAAATATCGTTGTTCTCGGTGCCGTCGATCAGAAAATTGTTGCTGCGCCCGCGGGATCCGTTCACGCTGAACGAATCGCTCCCACTGACGAATCGGCTCGTATTCACCCCTGGCAGCGTGAACGCCAGCTGCACCGGATTCCGGGCGCTGAACGGCAACTGCACGATATTCGTCCGTTCAATGTTCGATCCGCGCACCATCGATTCCGTCTGCAGCGCCACGCCCTCCGCGCTCACCTCCACAGTCGCCTGCACGTCGCCGATCTCCATCCGCGCGTCCACGTTCAGCGCTTGCCCCGCCAATACCGAGAAGTTCCTCGCCGTGAACGACTTGAATCCTGTCAATTTCACCGTCAAGTCGTAACGCCCCGGGTCGACCGCGTCGAACCGATACAGCCCACCTTCGTTGGTCGGGGTCGTCCGCACCACGCCGGTTTCCAGGTTGCGCAGCTCTACCCCTCCGGCCGCCACCGCGGCCCCCGAAGGATCCTGCACCAAGCCGGCCACCGACCCTCGGCTCGTCTGCGCCGAAACGGCCGCCGCCGCCAGCGCCATGAGAAAAAGAACACGATTCATGCCGCGGCTTAATGCACGGCCAAGGCCAAACGAAGCCAGTCCGCTTCGCCCCTCCCCTGGGCCCGTTCACCGCTTCACCCCAACCAATTCCCGGATTCTTCGCCGGGCCGATTCTTAAATCCGGATCGCCTTATGCGCCACGGCCGACTCGTGAGCGGCCAGCGTAATCTCATTCACCCGCCAGATATCGGTCAACGGCATCGAGCACGGCTGGCCCGCAAACGCCCAGCCCAGGAAGTCGACGAAGATCTGCCCGGCCTCGGGAAGCGGGTTCACGACGAGCGGCTTCTTACCCTGTTCGAGCAGTGTGACCCCGGTCGCGGCCATATATTCGACGACGCCTTTCGAGCCCGCAATCCGCACCCGGTCGTCGCCGTGCGTCGCCGCCGCCTCCGTCCGATAGTAGTCCATGTGCAACGACGCGGTGCCCCCGTTGTCCATCCGCAAAATCGTTGTCGTCGTGTTCTCCATCCGGCCAATCCCCGCCCCGGCGCCCACCTGCCCTTGATACGAAAACGCTTCGGTAAACTCGCGCGCCGAACACCACCGCATCAGATCGAACATGTGAATGCCGATCCACAAAATCGTGGAGCCGTAGGTCGCGGGATCCTTAAACCACGCCGCCCGATTTCCCGCCTTGTAGCTCTTCTGGCTGCTGATCTGGCCCACCTCTCCGATGGTCCCGCTCGCCACAATCTCTTTCAACGCCTTGTAGTGCGGCTCGTAGCGCATCGGCAGAATTAACTGGATCGGCTGGCCGGAACGCTCAATCGCACGCTTCACTTTTTCGTACTCTTTGCGGTCGATCGCCAGCGGCTTCTCCGCCATCATCGGCAGCTTCCGTTCGGCACATTCGAGCACCGCCGCCGCCCGCGCGCCGTTGTCATTGCAGATCGCCACCACGTCCGGCTTCATCTCGTCGAGCATTTTCCGGTAGTCGCTGTATTGCTTAGCGTTCCGCAGCACCGGCCGGCCGGCGACGATCTTCAACCCGTCCGGATTCGACTCCGCCACCGCCACCAGTTCCACCTCCGGCAGCTTCGGCAAGGGGGCGAGCACGTCGCCGATGTGGCCGACGGTTCCGATCACCGCCAACCGCAACTTCCGCGGCAGTTTCAGCGGTGCCGCCAGGCCGAACATCAGATCTCGTCGAGTAAGCATTTCCGCTGTTTATTCTACCCCTCGAAGGGATCCTCCGGCCAAGCGTGGCGCGGATACCGCCTCCCCAACTCTCGGCGCAGCGCTGGATAATGCCGCTCCCAAAATCCGGCCAAATCCTGCGTCACCTGCACCGGCCTTTGATTCGGCGCCAGCAGATGCACCACCACCGGCGTCGTCCCCACCAATGGCGTCTGCCGCATCCCAAAGAAATCCTGCAATCGCGAGGCGACCCATGGCGTCTGCCCATCGACGTAATTCACCGCCACCGACCGCCCCTTCGCCAGCTTCACCCGCGCCGGAGCCCGCGCCTCCAACTGCGCTCGCTCCTGCGCCCCTTCGAGCAAAATCCGTTCGAGTCCTCCGTCGCCCAGCAGCCCCTTCAACTCCGCAAAACTCCGCAATCCGTAGCAGGCACCCGCGATGGTTTTCGCCAAGTCCGGCTCGGCCAACCCGGCAAATCGCCACCGCGCCATCAACCCGCTCACGTCGCCGAAACGGGCAATGCCCACCTCCAACGCCTTCGCGGCCAGCAGTTCCGCCGCCGGCTCCGGGTCCGGTCCGCCGCTGCGCGTTTCTTCAATCACTAACCCGTCGAACAGCAACGCGCTGACCCGTTCCACCCGCTCGGCTGTCCGGTTCCAATCGACGCCGTCGCGGCTTTCCAGGCGCTCGGGGAATAGATCCAGCAGCCATTCGGGCTCCACTTTGCTCGCTAAGCGGATCACCGGGGTGCCGCGATTTTCCATCTCGATCGCCACCACCAGATCCGCTTGCCGCACGCCAGAGCCTTCGGCCAACGCCGCCTGTCCCCCGCTGGCCAGCAGGATCTCCCCGTTCGGCCGCCGCTTCCCCAGCCGGTCGCTGAACGCCGCCGTCAACGCCATCAGCAACGCCGTATCGTCCTTCCGCACCGGCCGCGCGGCCCGGCGCAACTGCTCGAACGTCCGAATCGTCTGCGGGCTCCAAGGGCGTTCGAGCAGCAGAAACAGGTCCGAATCCACCAGATGCGGCGGCTTCCCTTCCAGCCGATCGCCATTCGAAAGGACGGCCGCCGCGCGGCAGCCGTCCTCGCCTCCATCCACCATCAACCGCCCAAGCCGCGGGTGCACCGGCAACTGCGAAATCTTCTTCCCCAGCGGCGTCAGTTCCCCTTCGACGACCACGCCGAGCCGCCCCAGTAACGTCTCTGCCGCCGCAATCGAAGGCCCCGGCGGCGGCGTCAACCACGGCAGCGCCAGCGCGTCCCGCACCCCGCAGCCGTGTAGATTCACGAGGAGTTGCGAAAGCTCTCGCCGCGTGATTTCGGGCGCGTCCTGGGCCGGTCGCCGGACGAAATCTTCCCGCGGATAGAGCCGAATCACCCGCCCCGGGGCCGTGCGCGCCGATCGGCCCGCCCGTTGGGTCGCCGAGGCCTGGCTCACCCGCGCAATCTCAATCGACGGCATCCCGGTCCAGGGTGAATCGATGGCCACCCGCGCCAAGCCGCTGTCGACCACGGCCGTCACGCCGGGAATCGTAATCGAGCTTTCGGCCACGTTGGTCGCCAGGATCACCTTCGGCTCGCCGCCCGGTGCCAGCGCCAGATCCTGCTCCTCAGGCGACATATCCCCATGGAGCAGAAACGTACGGAACGAACCCAACTGGCGCTGCGCCCGCCGCATCTCCGCGATGCCCGGCAGGAACACGAGGACGTCCCCGGTTAGCCCTTTCTTGGCCAACCGTTCGACGCCCTGGCCCACCAACTGCTCCAGCGTTGCTCCGGAATGCGGCGTGTATTCGACCTCCATCGGGTACAGTTTGCCTTCGCTGCGCAGCACCGGGCAGCCGCCCAAATGCGCGGCGATCGGGGCGGCGTCGAGGGTCGCCGACATCACGACGAGCCGCAAATCCGGCCGCTTCCGCCGCTGCAAATCGAGCAGCAGGGCGAGCGCCAGGTCGCCGTCCAAATGCCGCTCGTGGAACTCGTCGAGCACCACCGTCCGCACCCCGCGCAGCGTCGGGTCGCTCAGCAGACGACGGGTCAGCACGCCCTCGGTCAAAAAGCGCAGCCGCGTTCGTGGCCCGGTCACATCTTCGAACCGAACCTGGTAACCCACCGTTTCGCCGAGCTTTTCGCCCAACTCCGTCGCCACCCGCCGCGCCGCCAACCGGGCCGCCAACCGGCGCGGTTCCAGCACGAGCACCTCGTCCATCCCGGCCGCCAGAATGGCCGCGGGTACCCGCGTCGTCTTGCCCGCGCCGGGGGGAGCCTCGATGACCAGATTCGGCGTCGTCGCCAGGGACGCGAGAATCGAGGGCAGCAAACTTTCAATCGGAAGTATCAAAACGTTATCCTATCGAGATGTCTTATACACTTGCTCCTCTAAATCCACCAAAACGCTTATTATTTGGACCGGGTCCGTCCATGGTGGCACCTCGCGTGTACGAGGCAATGGCAAAACCCATCGTCGGCCATTTGGATCCGTTCTTTTTCGAGATCAACCAGGAGATCCGCGCCGGTCTCCAACAGGTGTTCGGCACCGCGAACCCCTTCACGATGGCCATCTCTGCCACCGGCAGCGGCGGCATGGAAGCATCGATCACCAACTTCGTCGAACCCGGCTCTAAATTTCTCGTCTTCAACGGCGGCTACTTTAGCGAACGCATGGTGGAGATGGGTAAACGCCAGGAAGCGGAGGTAATCCGTGTCGACAAGCCTTGGGGCCAAACCGTCACCGATGCCGAGGCCACCGAGGCCATTCTGCGCGAGAAACCGCACGTGATCGCCTTCGTCCACGGCGAGACATCCACCGGCGTTTCGACCCCCGGCCACGCCATCTGCAAGGCGGCCAAGGAAGTCGACGCTCTCACGATCGCCGACTGCGTCACTTCGCTCGGCACTATGCCGATCAACCTCGACGCGACCGGCATCGACATCGCCTATAGCTGCACGCAGAAGGGCCTCAGCTGCCCTCCCGGGTTGTCGCCGATCACCTGTTCGCCCCGCGCCCTGGAACGTCTGATGGCCCGCAAGTCGCCCCAGCGGACCTGGTACTTTGACTTGAAAATGCTCGCCGACTACTACGAAGGCTCGCGCCGCTACCACCACACGGCCCCGATCTCGATGTTCTACGCGCTCCGCGAGGGCATCGCGCTCATCATGGAAGAAGGCGTCGAAGCCCGCTTTGCACGGCATCGGACCAACGCGGCCGCGTTCACGGCGGGGCTGGAAGCGATGGGTCTCGAAATGCTCGTTCCCGCAGCCGACCGGATGTGGGCGCTGCACACGCCGAAAGTGCCCGCCGGGGTCAGCGATCTCGACGTCCGGAAGAAGTTGATGGACAAGCACAGCATCGAGATCCAGGGCGGCTTCGGTCAACTCGCGGGCCAGGTTTTCCGGATCGGCCTGATGGGCGAAGGTTCGCAAGCCGCTAACGTCGACCTGCTGCTTTCGGGACTCCGCGAAGCACTGTAACCCTAGAGAACGTCGGCAAATCCGCGTTTCAGATGGCGGAAAAACATTCCGCCTACGAAGAACGCGCCGACGCTCCAACAAGCGATCAACGCCAACTCATGCAGGTTCGGCAGGTCGGTGGAAAGCAAGCGCGCCCGATACGCTTTGACGAACAACGATAGGGGGTTCGCCCGTAGAATAAAGCGGACCCCCTCCGGCACCTGCGCCTCGCTGATGAAGATCGGCGTCGCCCAGAACCACAGCGTCAAAAGCACGATCACTCCCTGCGCTGTATCGCGCAGGTAGACCTGTAGGCTTGCAAACACCCAGCCGATCCCCACCGCCAGCACCCCCAGGAAGCCGGTGTAGAGCGGCAGGAAAAGCAGCGTCCAGTAGAAATGACCGTCCCACAACGCGACCGCCGTGACGGCCAAAGCGACCGCCAGCAGATGATTTAAGACGGACGAGAAAAACACGGAAATGGGGAGCAATTCGCTCGGAAATAGCGTTTTCGTAATCAGGTTGGAGTGCTCGAGAATCGAATTGGCGCTCCGCTGTACCGTTTCCTGAAACAGCATCCAGGGCAGGTACCCGCAGAGCAGAAACAGCGTGTAGTTCTCGGTCGCCTCGCCGGGAGGCATCGGCGTCTGCAGGCAGTAGGAGAAGACGAAGGTCCAACTCGCCAGTTGGACGATTGGATGGAGCAAGCCCCATAGCCAACCGGCCGCCGAACCGATGTAGCGTTGGCGAAAATCGCGGCGGACCAACTGAGACAGCAGGTTGCGGCGCGCGATCAAGTTGCGCACAAACATGGCGCCAGGAAGACCCTTTAGCAAGCTTCCAGTCTACCGCGCCATCGTTAACAACATCGTCATCGCCGAAGTTGCCCGCACGCCGTGCTCCTCGCTGGCCGGCAATACTAAAAACGAACCGGTCGCCACCGGCGTCCACTCGCCGGCACGCAGCAGTTCGCCTTCCCCCGCTAGAATCTGGATCGAGATCGGCACGGGCGCCCGGTGGGCCGCCAACTCGTGGCCCGGTGCAAAATGAAACAGCACCACCCGCAACCCAGCTTCGGTGGCCAGTGTTCGGCTCACCATCGTTTTTCCGCCTAATTCCGGCTCGGCCAGCAGATTCGTCATCGCCCTATTAAACTAAAGTTATGCGCGCAATCCTAATTACCCTGCCGTTTCTGATCCTCGCCAGTTGCACGACCGAATCCCCGACCAAACTGACGCCGGTCGCCTCGAACGCGAAAAAGATGATTCCGGACCCGCCGCCCACTCCGTACTTCCACGAAACAGTCGCCGCCGCGAGTCCCCTGCCCCTCACGATGGACCCGAAGGCGTTCACCGACCCCATGATCCGTAAGGCCTACCAGATCGCCAAGGAGATCCCTGAGATCCTGGCTCAGCAGCCCTGCTACTGCTACTGCGATCGCTCGGCCGGGCATAAAGGTTTGCTCGATTGCTTCCGCGATAACCACAGCTCTCACTGCGGTACGTGCATGAAGGAAGCCATGCTAGCCGCAAAGCTGCACAAAGAGAAGTACACGGCGGCTGAAATTCGCACCGCGATAATGCGGGGCGATTGGAAGACGGTCGATCTCGAATCCACGCAAACCGCCCACTAAGCCCGACCGGTAAAGATTGGGGTGCCCTACGGGGTTCGAACCCGCGACATTCGGAACCACAATCCGACGCTCTACCAGCTGAGCTAAGGGCACCGCAACAGACTTCAATTTAACACAATCGACGGCGATCCTGGTAACATCCCCGCCGAGATCCTCGTCTCATTCAGCCTATGGAACGCAAAAAAGCATCTGATTTCCCGCAAGAACTGCTGAATTTGTTCGACCTCTACGTGCACGGGGACATTGAGCGTCGCGAATTTCTCGAAGGGGCCAAACGCTTCGCCGTGGGCGGGGTCACGGCCATCGGCCTGTGGGAAAGCCTCCGGGCCAACTACGCGTTTGCCGAACAGGTGCCGAAAAGCGATCCTCGCATCATTACCAGCACGGCCACCGTCCCGTCGCCCAATGGCAACGGCGAAATGAAAGGCCACCTCGCCAAACCCGCCAAGGGTTCGAAGTTCCCCGCCGTGCTCGTGATCCACGAAAACCGCGGACTGAACCCCTACATTGAAGATGTGGCCCGCCGCCTGGCCACCGCCGGCTACCTGGCGTTCGCGGGTGACGGCCTAACCTCCGTCGGCGGCTATCCCGGCGACGACGAGAAGGGTGGCAAGCTATTCGGCACCGTCGACCGGGGCAAAATGGGCATGGATTTTGAAGCGGCCGCTCGCTGGCTGAAGGCTCACCCCGAAGGCAATGGCAAGGTCGGTGCCGTCGGCTTCTGCTTCGGCGGCGGCATCTGCAATGCGCTCGCCGTCCGGATGGGTGCCGACCTCAGCGCCGCCGCCCCTTACTACGGCGGCCAGGCGCCAGCGGCAGACGTACCGAAGATCCAGGCCCAGCTGATGCTCCACTACGCCGGCCTCGATACCCGCGTCAATGGCGGCCTCCCCGCCTACGAAGAGGCGCTAAAGGCGAACAAAAAGCCGTATCAAGCCTTTATTTACGACAACACCAACCACGGCTTTCACAACGACACCACGCCCCGTTACGACGAAGCCGCCGCCAAGCTCTCCTGGACCCGTACCCTCGAGTTTTTCGGCAAAAACCTGAAGGCATAATCCGCCCCGCATTCTGGACGCCCCGGCTTCAAACCCGGGGCGTTCCTTGTAAACTGGTTTGACATCATGGACCAAGCCAAGCGGATCGAACTAGCGGAAATGGCCGAGCGGGAACTCTACACCGCCGTTGTTTCCGACGCCTTAGACCAACTCGGAGTTCGCCACCAGGCGATGCGCGAATACCTCCGCCCGGTGCACCCGGGCTGCGTGATGGCCGGTTGGGCCCGCACGATTACCTGTTCAGACGTTTACCACATTCCGGCCGATGCGTACGGCCTGGAGATCGAGGCCGTCGATAGCCTCCTGCCCGGCGAAATCGCCGTCGTCGGCACCCAGAAATCGGCCCGCAACGCGCCCTGGGGCGAACTGCTTTCCACCGCTTCCAAGGCCCGCGGCGCTCGGGGCGCGGTCATCGACGGCCTCGTCCGCGATATCCGAAAAATTGAAGAAATCGCCTTCCCCGTCTTCGCCGCCGGCATCAAACCGGTCGACTCGATGGGCCGCGGTATCGTCACCGGTTACAACGTCCCGGTCGACTGCGGCGAGGTGATCGTAAACCCCGGCGATTTCGTCTTCGGCGACTTCGACGGCATCGTCGTCATACCCGCGGCCATCGTCGAAGAGACGCTGGCGATTGCCGCCGATAAAGTGAACCGCGAGAACCACTCCCGCGCCGAGTTACAGGCCGGAGCCTATCTCCGCGATGTATTTGCCAAGTACGGCGTCCTATGAAAATCGTCGCTATTGAAACCTACCCGGTTCGGGTCCCGATCCGTCCGGAGCTAGTCATTCGCGGCAGCCTCGGGCTCCACGATCAGTCGCCGTTCGTGATGTTGAAGGTACAGACGGACGAAGGCATCTACGGCCTCGGCGAAGTCTCCTGCACGGCGGTTTGGAGTGGCGAAGACGCGGTGACGGCCGTTTATGTCATCAACAGTTTCCTGGCTCCGGTGCTCATCGGAGAAGATCCTCGCGATATTGAACGGCTCTCGGCGAAGATTCGCCGCTGCGTCTTTGGCCATCCGTTTACTAAGTCCGGCGTCGAAATGGCCCTTTGGGATATCCTCGGCAAGGCCGCCAACTTACCGGTGTTCCGCCTGCTCGGCGGCGCTGTCCGCGACTGGGTCCCCATTAAAATGTCCGTCTCCGGTCTGGCGCCGGACGAAGCGGCCCGCCGCGCTGAATGGGCGATCGGCCTGGGCATCCGCGCGTTGAAAGTGAAGGTCGGCATCGAACCCCAAGCCGACATCGCCCGCGCCAAAGCCGTCCGCGCCGCCATCGGCCCGGACTTCCCCATGGGCATCGACGCCAACGGCGGTTGGAGCCCCCGCGTCGCGATTCAGTGTATTCGCGAGATCCATGAAAGCTGCCGGCTGATCTTCGCCGAACAGCCCGTCGCCGCGCTGGACCTGCAATGGATGGTCGATGTCCGCCGCGCGGTCTCGGTGCCTGTCATGGCCGACGAAAGCTGCAATACGCCGCAGGATGCGATGGCCCTGGCCCGCGCCGGCGCTGCGGATATTCTCTCGGTCTACGTCGGCAAAGGTGGCGGTATCGGCTCCGCCCGGAAGATCACGGCGATCGCCGAAGCCGCCGGGCTGACGTGCACGGTCGGCAGCAATCTGGAACTTGGGGTCGCCAGTGCGGCGATGGCGCATCTGGCGATGGCCAGCCCCGGCATCGGCGCCGAGGAGTTCCCCTGCGACATTCTGAACCCGGTCGCCTACCTCGACGACGTGGTCACCGAGCGCCTGGAATTCCGCGACGGCAAGGTAAGAGCCTCCGACCGGCCCGGCCTCGGGGTGGAACTCGACGAGGCCAAGCTGAAGCTCTATCAGATCTAGCGCAGAATGCCGGACTTAGTAATGACTTCGGCCTGTAAGTAGGGCTGCAGCACCTTCGGAACGGCTATCGTTCCGTCGGCCTGCTGGTAGTTCTCGACGATGGCTACCCACGTCCGTCCAATCGCCAGGCCGCTGCCGTTGATGGTGTGCGCCGGCTCCGCCTTGTTTTTGGCTCCGCGGACGCGGATGCCCGCCCGGCGCGCCTGAAACGCTTCGAAATTACTGCACGAACTGATCTCTTTGTACGCCGCTTGCCCGGGGAGCCAAACCTCCAGGTCGTACGTCTTCGCCGAAGAAAAGCCCATGTCGCCGGTGCAGAGCAGCATCCGTCGATAGGGCAGTTCCAGCCGATCGAGAATATCTTCGGCATCGGCCGTCAACTTCTCGTGCTCAGCGTGGCTCTGCTCGGCGGTAGTAAATTTGACTAACTCCACTTTCTGAAACTGATGCTGACGGATGATGCCGCGTACGTCCCGCCCGTGGCTGCCCGCCTCACTCCGAAAGCACGACGTATGAGCGCAGAAATGAATCGGCAACTGCTCCGGTTCCAGCGTCTCATCGCGCAGCAGATTCGTCACCGGAACTTCAGCCGTCGGCGCCAGCCAATAGTCCGAGTTCTCAATCTTGAAAAGATCGTCGCCGAACTTCGGCAGGTTGCCGGTGCCGAACAGGCTCGCCGAATTGACGAGAAAGGGCGGCAGCACTTCGGTGTAGCCGTGGTCGCGCGTATGCACATCGAGCATAAAGTTCATGAGCGACCGTTCCAGCCGCGCCCCCAACCCGAAGTACACCGCGAACCGCGCGCCTGTAATTTTCGCGGCTCGTTCGAAATCGAGAATCCCTAAATCCACCCCGAGGTCCCAGTGGGCCTTGGGCTCAAACGAATACTCCCGCGGCGTGCCCGAACGGCGGATCTCGACATTGTCATCGGCCGACTTGCCCACCGGCACGGACTCATGCGGCAGGTTGGGAATCGCGGTCAACAGATCGCGAAAACGCTCATCGACGGCGACGACCTTGGCGTCCAGTTCGGCGATCCGATCGCCCATCGCACGGACCTCCGCCTGGGCCGCGGTCGTATCGGAGCCGGCCTTTTTCAGCTTGCCGATCTCCATGCTTTGCGCATTTCGTTGCGCCTTCAATTGTTCGGCTTCCGTAACGGCGCCACGGCGTTCGGCGTCTAAAACGCGCCACTGATCAACGTCCAGGCTGTAGCCCCGGGTGGCCAGGCGAGCGGCAATCGCTTCCGTGTTCGCCCGAAAATAGGATAGTTCGTGCACCCCCATATGCTAGCGCGGGTGAAGGAGTTGGTAAACTGGTAGATTCACAAATGCAACTCGAAAAAGTGTACGAGCCCCAGCAGTTTGAACCGCATTGGGCCAAATGGTGGGAAGAATCAGGCATCTATAAAGCTGACCCGAACAAACCCGGCAAGACCTTCTCCATCGCTATTCCCCCGCCGAACGTTACCGGTTCCCTGCATATCGGCCACATGATTGGCCACACCGAGATGGACGTCGTAACCCGCTACCACCGGATGATCGGCGATAACACCGTTTGGATTCCGGGCACCGACCACGCCGGCATCGCCACGCAGATGGTGGTGGAACGCGACCTTGCCAAGCAAAACATCACCCGCTACGACCTGGGCCGCGAAGCTTTCGAAGCCAAAATCTGGGACTGGAAAGCGCTCTACGGCGGCAACATCGAACGCCAAATGCGCAAGATCGGCGACTCCGTCGATTGGACCCGCAACCGCTTCACGCTCGACGATGGCCTGTCTCGCGCCGTTCGCGAAGTGTTCGTCCGTATGCACGAAGACGGCCTCATCTACCGCGGCGAATACATGGTCACCTGGTGCCCGCGCTGCAACACGGCCATCTCTGACCTGGAAGTGAATCATGAAGACACGGTCGGCAGCCTGTGGGAGATCGACTACCCCGTAACCGGCCAGCCTGGACGCGTGCTGACCGTCGCCACCACCCGTCCGGAGACCATGCTCGGCGATACGGCCGTCGCCATCAACGGCGCTGACGAACGATATCTCGATCTGCACGGCAAATCCGTTCAACTGCCGTTGATGAACCGCGAAATCCCCATCGTTTGCGACGATATGGCCGACCCCGAGTTTGGCACCGGCGTTGTGAAAATCACCCCGGCGCATGACCCGAACGACTTCGAGGCCGGCAAGCGCCATAGCCTCCCGATCATTCAGGTCATCAGCCCGAAGGCCGTGATGACGGACGAGGCCGGCCCCTACGCCGGCCTTGATCGCGGCGAGGCCCGCAAACGTGTTCTGGCCGATCTGGAAGCCGCCGGCCTGCTCCGCGCCGTCAAGCCCCATCAACTGCCGATTTCGAAATGCCAGCGCTGCTCCACCATCGTCGAGCCGCTGATTTCGAAGCAGTGGTTCGTCCGGATGAAGGAACTCGCCGCCCCGGCCATCAAGGCCGTCGAGACGGGAGAAACCGTATTTATCCCTGAAAACTGGAGCAAAACCTACTTCGAGTGGATGTATAACATCCGCGACTGGTGCATCTCCCGCCAACTCTGGTGGGGCCATCGCATCCCCGCCTGGCACTGCGCGGATTGCGCCGGCATCACCGTTGCCCGCCAAACGCCCATCGCTTGCCGGCACTGCGGCAGCGCGAACGTCGAGCAGGATACCGACGTCCTCGACACCTGGTTCAGCTCCGGTCTCTGGCCCTTTTCGACGCTCGGCTGGCCCGACGAAACCGAAGACCTGAAGAAGTATTACCCCACCTCGGTGCTGATCACCGGCTTCGACATTATCTTCTTCTGGGTCGCCCGGATGATGGTGATGGGCATCTATTGCACGAAGCAAGTGCCTTTCCGGCAGGTCTATATCCACGGCCTCGTCCGCGACGCGGAGCGGCAGAAAATGTCGAAGACGAAGGGCAATGTCATCGACCCGCTTAGCGTGACGGAGAAGTACGGCACCGACGCCGTCCGGATGTCGCTGCTGCTCGCCGCTTCGCCCGGCACCGACATCATCGCCAGCGAAGACCGCATGGAATCCGCCCGCTCCTTCGCCAACAAAATCTGGAACGCGGCTCGCTTTCTGTTCCTGAATCTTGAACGCGCCGAGGCCGAACCGTGGTCGCCGGTCGAGCAAACCAGCTATCAGCCCGAAGCCGTCGACGGTGCTGTGCCGCTCGAAGATCGCTGGATTTTCAGCCGCCTGAACAACGCCGCCGCCGAAATCAACAAGGCCATCGACACCTACCGTTTCCACGAAGCCGCCCAGTTGCAATGGCACTTCTTCTGGCACGACTTTTGCGATTGGTACATCGAACTCAAGAAGCTGCGCTTCGTCGATGGCAGCGGCCTGAACGCCCATTGGCGCAACATCCTCACAGTGTTCGATGCCTCGCTCCGGCTGCTGCATCCTTCGATGCCGTTCTTGACTGAGGAGCTGTGGCAACGCCTCGGCACCCACGCCAAAGCGTCGATTTCGCTGGCCGCCTTCCCGCAGTTCGACGCCGCCTCCGCCGACCCCGCCGCCGAACGCGAAATGGCCATTTTGCAAGAGTTGATCACAGCGGCCCGGACGCTGCGCGCCGAAAACAAGCTCGATCCCAAGGCCCCTTTCGACGCCGTCATCTACGCCGATGGAGTGGTCGCCACGCTGGCCAACGCCCAAAAAGAGGCCATCAGTAAACTCGCCAATCTTAGCCTGACCCTCGCCCCGGCCAGCGCCGAACGGGCCAAGGGCAGCAAACGGTCAACCCCGGAGTTCGACCTCGTCCTGGCCATCTCCGCCGCGCAGCTCGACGCCCAACGCGACCGGCTCGGGAAAGAGATCGAACAGTTGACCAAAATCATCACTAGCTCAGAAGCGCAACTTTCTAACGAAGCCTTCCTCGCCAAGGCTCCCGGAAAAGTGTTGACAAGCATGCGCGAAAAACTCGCCGACTACAAGGCGCAGTTAGCCAAAAGCCAAGAGGCATTGCATGAATTTTGATTTCCAGCATCCTGAGATTTTGGATGTCGTCCACCGCGCGCTCACCGAAGACATCGGGAGCGGCGATATCACCACCAACTCGACCGTCGCGGCCGACCGGATCGCGATCGGCAAGTTCTACGCCCGGCAATCGATGATCGTGGCGGGGGTCGAACTGTTGCCGCTGATCTACGGGGAAATGGGGGGAGTCGACCACTTGTCCCTGCACGTCGAAAGCGGCGACCGCGCCGCCGACGGGGAAGTGCTCGCCTCCGTCCGGGGCAAGGCCCGCACGCTGCTCACCGCCGAACGCGTCGGCCTGAACTTCATCCAACGTCTGTCTGGTATCGCCACGATGACCCGGAAGCACGTCGACGCCGTCGCGGGAACCGGCTGCCGCATTCTGGATACCCGGAAGACGACCCCGGGTCTTCGCCGGCTTGAAAAAATGGCGACGGCGGCGGGTGGGGCGACCAACCATCGCATCGGCCTGTTCGATGCCGTGTTGATCAAAAACAATCACATCACCGCCGCGGGCGGGGTGGGCGAGGCGATCACCGCCGTGAAGGCCGCCGGTGTCCCGGCCGGGCTCCGCATTGAAATCGAAGTCCGCACCCGGGCCGAACTCGAAGAGGCCCTCGCCTTCGGAGCCCAGCATATGCTGCTCGACAACCTCAGCCCCGCCGAAGCCGCCGAGTGGATCCGCTTCATTAACAAGCGCGCCACGGTTGAACTTTCCGGGGGTATGCGGCTCGACAAGCTTCGTGACTATGCCGTTACCGGACCGGATTTCATCTCCGTCGGCGCGATCACCCATTCCGCCGTCGCTGTCGATCTGAATTTCCGCCTCCAATTGGAAGATTAATGTCCTTCGACCCCGACCTCGTCCGCGCGGCCTTTCCCGGCCGCCGGGTGGATTACTATGCAACCATCGGCTCCACCATGGCCGCCGCCGCCAAGGTGGGAGACCACGGCGCGGTGGTCATCGCCGACGCCCAATCAAGCGGCATCGGCCGCTATAACCGGCCCTGGCACTCGGCCCCTGACGCGGGCCTCTACTGCACGGTCGTCCTCCGCACGGACCCGTTGCCGGTCCTGACGATGGCGATCGGCCTGGCCGTGCAGGAAGCGATCGCCCGCCTTACCGGCTTGTCCTGCGACATCCGCTGGCCGAACGATCTGCTCGTGAATTCGAAAAAATGCTGCGGCATTCTCACGCAGTTGCATGAAGACCGCGTGCTGGCCGGGATCGGCATCAACGTCAACCACGATGGCTTCCCCGACGAGTTGAGCGGCATCGCCACCAGCCTTCGCCTCGAATCCGGCCGTCCTTGGAGCCGCGAGGAGTTGCTCGTCGAAGTGCTTCGCGGCATTGACAGCTTCACCTACCTTTCGCAGGAGGCCATTCTGGCCGCGTTTACCCATCAATCCAGCTACGCTCGCGGCCGCCGCGTCACCGTTGAACTTAACGGCACGGAGGTCCGCGGAACCACCGCCGGGCTCGACCCCAACGGCTACCTGCTGCTCGACGACGACCATGGCCGTCGGCATACAATAATTGCCGGAGGCGTCCGCCCATGCTCTTAGCGCTCGATGTCGGCAACACGAACATCACGATCGGTGCCTTCCGCGGGGAAACCCTCACCGGCCGCTGGCGGCTCCGGACGATTCGCGAACAGACCGCTGACGAATGGGGCATCCTGCTGCGCAACGTTTTCGCCCTGTCGAATCTCAACCTCGCCGATGTCGACGGCATCATCATATCGTCCGTCGTACCGGTCATCAACGGAACTCTCGCCGAAATGGTCGGCAAATACTTTGACCGGAGCGCGGTCTTTGTCTCGACCGACATGAACCTCGGCCTGACGATCAGGTACGACAACCCGAAGGAAGTTGGCGCTGACCGGGTCGTCAACGGCGTCGCCGCTTACTACCTTTACGGTGGCCCGGCGATCGTCGTCGACCTCGGCACCGCCATCACCTTTGACGTCATCTCCGCCGACGCCGAGTATCTCGGCGGCCTCATCTACCCCGGCATCGGCATCTCGCTCTCCGGCCTTTTCGCCAAAACCGCCCTCTTGCCCCAAGTCAACTTTGAACAGCCCTCGAAGCTCATCGGCACCAACACCGTCGGCTCCATTCAAAGCGGGCTCTATTACGGCACGATGGGCATGGTCGACGGCTTACTCGAACGGCTGAGCGCCGAACTCGGTACCCCGCCGCAAATCATCGCCACCGGTGGCCAGGCATCCATGATTCGGGCGGGTTCGCGGTTGGTGGAACACCTTGATGAAGACTTAACGCTAAAGGGGTTGCGTTTGCTATGGGAGAGGAACTGAACTACTTCAATTACTTCACCGAAGTAGAGGAGCACTTCCAAAAGGCCCGCGGCACGAGCCTATTTCTGATGTCGCCCATAGATTGGGCTCTGGTCGAAACCTGGAAGACCTCGGGCGTCCCCCTGGAAGCCGTTCTGCGGGGTATTGATGACGCTTTCTCCCGCAAACGCTCGAAATTTCAACAGGTCAACTCGCTGACTTACTGCAGCCAGCCTATCAAAAAGGCTGCCGAGGACATGGCCAAAAACCGGCCCGCCAAAGTGGCCCCCAGCAACGAAGACTCCCTTCCGCAAGACCGCCTGCAATCGTTCCTCGCCGCCAACAGCGAAGCCCTCCGCGCCAAAGAGTTTATTGATGAAGCAGACTCTCTCGCCGAGTTAGCAGCCACGCCCGAAACCGCTCACGCGGACCTCGAAGCGCTGGAACAACGGATGACCGCCCTCGAAGAACGAGTTCTCGCCCGCGCTCGCCTTCGCATGAGCGAAGCCGAGTTAGTCGCCATGCGGAGAGACCTGGAACTTCAATTGAAGCCCCATCGCAGCCGCATGGGGGCGGCTGAACTCGCCCTCCTCGAAAAGAACTTTCTCGATCGACAATTATTTGAGAAACTCGGTCTCCCCAGATTGAGTCTATTCTTCTTATACTAGTGAGTCAGGTCATGCATGTCTAAATCGGGACCCAGTAAAGCAACGGCGGGCAAAACGCCGGCCAAAGTAATCGATCCGCAGTTAGCGGCCTTCGAGGAGGCGATGCAGCTATTTCATCGCCGGGATTTCGCGGCGGCGCTCCCTCTGTTCGAAAAGGCTAGTCAAGGCCCTAAGACAGACCTCGGCCAAACTGCTCAGTTGCACGCTCGCATGTGCCAACAGCGCTTGGCGGCCGCTCGCCCGCCGCTCCAATCCGCCGAGGATTACTACGCGCACGGCCTCAATCTAACGAACCGGCGAAGGCTGCCCGAGGCCGAGGCCGCCCTCGCCAAGGCCCTCGCGCTAGCCCCTCGCGCCGACCATATCCACTACGCCCTCGCGCTCGCCAGGGGCCTGCAGGGCAACTACCGCGGTGCCGCCGAAAGCTTGGCCAAAGCCATCGAAATTCAACCAGGCAACCGCAAAGCGGCCCGCTTTGATTCCGACTTTCACGAAGTTCTGCAACATTCGCCGGTAAGGGAACTTGTCTACAGCGAAAAAATCGCAGGACACTAACCCCGCGCTGCGTGGCCCGCTCCGGATTGTCTCCATCGGTGGCGGAACCGGCCTCTCCTCCCTGCTCACAGGGTTGAAGCTCTACGCTTCTGGCGCTGAACCTATTGCCACCCTCGCCGCCATCGTCACGGTCACCGACGACGGCGGCAGTTCCGGACGACTGCGGAAGGATTTCGCCATCCTCCCTCCCGGTGATATCCGCAACTGCATGGTAGCCCTCGCCGAAGAAGAAGCTCTTCTCAGTCAGCTTTTCCAATACCGGTTCGCCTCCGGCCGCGGTCTCAAGGGCCATAGCTTCGGTAACCTGTTCCTTACGGCGCTCACTCATCTCACCGGCGACTTTGCCAGCGCCGTCCGCTTCGCTTGCGGCGTACTCGCCTCAGCCGGCGAAATCATCCCCTCCACCGCCGAGAACGTTGTCATCACCGCCAAACTGCAAGACGGCACCGTCGTCACTGGCGAAAGCCAGATCTCGAAAACCCGGTCTCCCATTCGCGACCTCAAGATCGTCCCTCGCCGTCCCAAACCTTTGCCCGAAGCGCTCGCCGTCCTCGCCGAAGCCGACCTCATCACCATAGGCCCCGGGTCGCTGTTCACGAGCCTCATCCCCAACCTCCTCGTCTCCGGTATCCCCCGAGCCATTTGCTCGAGCCCCGCGGTGAAAGTCTATGTCGGCAATCTCATGGGCCAGCCCGGTGAAACCGTCAACTTCACGGCCTCCGATCATGTCCGCGCCATCCTCCGTCACACCGGCCTCACCGGGGTCGAACGCGCCAAATTTCTCGACTACGTCGTGCTCAACTCCCAGGGAATTCACCCGCGTCAGTTGGGCCGTTATGCTGACCGCCAGGCTCTCCCCGTGGAGAACGATACCATCGCCCTCCGCGCCATGGGTCTCCAAATCGTCAAAGGGGAGTTACTCGCGGAAGGCGAGCAGGTCCGCCATAACCCCCGTGCCACCGCCGAAATCGTCCTCAAACTAGCCAAACTCGGTCGTCGTCGCCGTCAAATCCAAGGAGCAGAGCAAGCACTATGAACTCCCCCGTTTCCGTTGTCATCTTAGCCGCCGGCATGGGCACCCGCATGCGTTCGAAAACTGCCAAAGTGCTCCATCGCGCGGGCGGACTCACCCTCGTCGAGCACGTCGTCCGCCTCGCCTTGACGGTCGCCGAACCGCGGAACGTCGTCGTCGTCGTCGGCCACCAAGCTGAACAGGTCCGCCAGACCCTCGCCCCTTACGGCGTGCAAACCGCCGAGCAAACCGAACAGCGCGGCACCGGACACGCGCTCCTCTGCGCTCAATCCGCCGCTCCCGCCTCGGGCCACCTCGTCGTCCTGTACGGCGACGCCCCTCTCCTCACCGCCGAGACTCTCCGCTCTTTGGTAGACGAACGCCCCGAGACCGCCACGGTCCTGACGGCGATCCTCGACGATCCGACCGGCTATGGCCGCATTCTCCGCGATCCCGAAGGCCACGTCCTCGCCATCGTCGAACACAAAGCCGCCTCCGAAGCCCAACGCGCCATTCGCGAAATCAATTCCGGCATTTACTGCTTCCGGGCCGAGCGGCTCTGGGCCCACATCAATGCTATCGGCACCAATAACCCGGCCGGAGAATTCTATCTCACCGATATCGTCGAGTTACTCCGTCTCGCCGGCGGAAAGACCCACGCCCGCATTCTGTCCGACCCTAACGAGTTACTCGGTATTAACTCCCGCGTCGAGCTCGCCGAAGTCGATCGGATCTTCCGCGCCCGCAAAGTGACGGAGCTCATGCTCAGCGGCGTCACGATTGAAAGTCCGACGACGGTCTCCATTGATGTCGACGTCACCGTGGGCCAGGACACGATTCTCGAACCCGGCACGCGCCTGCTCGGCGGAACCCGCATCGGGGAGGATTGCCGCATCGGCGCCGGCTCCGTCCTCGAAAACGCCCAACTTGCCGACGGCGTCAACGTCCTCCCCTATACAATCATTGAGGATTCCGAGGTCGGCGCTGGTTCCCGCCTTGGACCGTTCGCCCGTCTTCGCATGCACAACGTCGTCGGAGCCAGGGCGCACGTCGGCAACTTCGTCGAACTCAAGAAGACGACACTCGGTGACGGGGCCAAGGCAAACCATTTGGCCTACCTCGGCGATTCCATTATCGGGGCCCGCTCCAACGTCGGGGCCGGCACCATCACCTGTAACTACGACGGGGTGGATAAACATCCCACCACGATCGGTGAAGGAGTCTTTGTCGGCAGTAACTCGACGTTGGTCGCTCCGGTTACTCTGGAACCGGGGAGTTATATCGCGGCCGGCAGCGTCATCACCGACACCGTCCCCGCGGGCGCCCTCGGCTTGGGCCGCGGACGCCAGGTGAATAAACCCGGTTGGGTAAAGGCGCGGAAGGGCTAGTCCTTTACTTTATCTTTCACTCTCTTCGCGGCCCTTTCGGTGGCATCGGCCGCTTTGCCGACGCCCTCTTTGGTCTTGTCAACCACTTTGTCGCCGACGGCCCTGGCGGCGTCAGCAGTCTCTTTCGCCGCGCGCCTGGTGGCCGCCACCGCTTCGTCGGTCTCCCGGCGAACTCGAGTATCGTTGTCCTCGGCACATCCCGCAAGCAGGAGCGCCAAGGCTACCATCGGAACTATGATGATCTTCATACTGGAGCAGATGATCTCGGTAACAGCTCTGTTACAAGGCGGCGGATCGCTCTAACGGGTAATCCGATCCAGATCCCGTTCTAATCGCCTCATCGCTTCTTCGATCCGTTCGGCCTTACGTTCCAGGTCCCGGCTGTGGCGCGTCACCCGGCGTTCAATTTGCTCAGCCCGGCTCTCTACCTTCTGCCCTTGGCGCTCGGCCTCGCGCCCCAGTCGCTCACCCATCTGATCGAGCCGGTCTCCCACCCGTTCCATTCGTTCCGCGATTCGGTCAGCCGATCGGTGCGAAAGGCATCCGCCCAGCAAAAGCAAAGGGGTTAGCAAAAGAATCAAACGCATAACCCTCATTTACGTAGGCAACGCCGCCGGCGTTCAAACAATTTTCGACATTACAACACGAGCATCGGGTGGTAAAGATTCGGCAGCACGATTTCTCCAATCGCCACCAACTCCCCCGCCCCGTCCACCGCCCGGACGTACCGCGCCCCCTGCTCCACCCGGAACGGGTTCACTCGAAAATCCCGCCCCTGCCGAATGAACCCCGCCGTCACTTCGTCCACCCGTTCCCGAGGAAACTCCGGCAACAAGTCAATCGCCGGAACCATCGCCGCGGCCAGCGTTGCCGGGTCGGCCAGCTCCTCTAACGTTTTCGCTTGGCCAAGGGTAAAAATCCCGGCCCGTGTCCGTCGCAGCGCCGACAAATGCGCCCCGCACCCCAACAAAACGCCCAAGTCATGCGCCAAGCTCCGAATGTAGGTCCCCGTCGAGCTATGCACGCGCACCCGCGCCGAATCGCCGTCGCAAGCCAATAGGCTAAGTTCGTAGATCGTCACCGGCACCGCTTTCAGCTCCACCGGCTTACCCTGCCGCTCCAGCTTATACGCCGGCACCCCGTTGATCTTCTTCGCCGAAACCGCGGGCGGCATCTGAATAATCTCTCCCCGAAACCCCTCCAACGCCCGCTCCAGAATCGCGGCGTCCAGGGTCACCGCCACCGCCTCGGTCGTCGCCTCGCCGTCCGCATCGTAGGAGTTGGTCGCAAAACCGAACCGAATCGTGGCCTCGTAGACCTTATCCGCGTGCGTGAAAAACTGCGCCAGCCGCGTCGCCCGGTTCAACACGAGCGGCAGAACCCCGGTTGCCATCGGGTCCAGCGTCCCCAGGTGGCCCACCCGCTTGGTCTGCGCCAACCGCCGCATCTTACCCACCACGTCGTGCGACGTCCATTCGGTGGGCTTATCCACCACGATTACTCCATCCATCAACTTCCAGGTTGGCACAAAGTAAACTGGTAAGGGTGGAGCAAGAGCAAGTTCAAGGCAAACTTTATGATGGACGGCTGCTGCGCCGTCTGGCGTTCTATGTGAAGCCTTACCGGAAGCAGGTCGCCGCGACCGTTGTCCTGCTCACCGTTCACTCCCTGCTCGAATCCGTCGGCCCCCTCCTGACCGCGATCGCCATTGACCGCTATCTCGTCCAGCGCGCCCCAGGCGCTTGGGAAGGCATCTCCCAACTCTCGCTGATTCTGCTCGGCGTCTCGGTCCTCATCCTGCTCGCCGAGTTCGGCCAGGCCCTTCTGATGCAGTGGACCGGACAGCGCGCGATGTTTGCCCTCCGCCGCGATTTGATGGCCCAACTCCACCGGCTCGACATTGCTTACTTCGACAAACACCCCGTCGGTCGACTGGTGACCCGCGTCACGAGCGACGTCGAAACCCTCAACGAACTCTTCAGTTCGGGCCTTGTCGCCATCCTCGGCGACGCCATCATGCTCACCTGGCTGCTCGGCGTCCTGCTCTGGATGAGCCCCGGCCTTACGGCCATCCTGCTCGCTGTAACCCCTCTCGTCTATTGGGCCACCATGGAGTTCCGGGAGCAGGTCTCGGCCAGCTACCGCCGCATTCGCCTCGCCATCGCCCGCATCAACGCCTTCCTCAGCGAACATATCAGCGGCATCGCCGTCCTCCAAGCCTTCAACCGGGAAGAGGCCGCCCGCCAGGATTTCGCCGAAATCAACGGCGAGCACATGGTCGCTTTCAAACAAAGCGTCTTCGCCTACGGCTGGTTCTACCCCGTCGTCGAATTCCTCAGTATGCTGGCCTTCGCCGGCATTCTCGTCTACGGCGGTTGGCAAGTCCCCCGCGGCACCCTCTCGCTCGGCGTCCTCATCGCCTTCTTTCAGTTTGCCCTCCGCTTCTTCCGCCCCATCCAGGACCTCAGCGAAAAATACAACATCCTCCAATCCGCCACCACCGCCAGCGAACGGATCTTCGAACTTCTCGACACCGTCCCCACCATCGCCGCCCCGGCCCACCCGGTCCCCGTCCCGGAAGACCTCACCATCGGCTTCCATCATGTCTGGTTCGCCTACACCGCGGAGGATTGGGTCCTCCGCGATGTCAGTTTCTCCATCGCCCCCGGCGAAGCCATCGCCATCGTCGGCCACACCGGCGCCGGCAAAACCACGATCACGAATCTTCTCCTCCGCTTCTACGATGTGCAACGCGGCCACATCTCGATCGGCGGCGTCAACATCAAGCAGTTCGACCCCCTTGCCCTCCGCCGCCGCTTCGCCATCGTTCTGCAAGATCCTTACCTGTTCACCGGCACCATCGGTTCCAACATCAGTCTCGACACCCCCGGCATCGACGAAGCGAAGCTCACCGCCGCCGCCGCCCAAGTCAACCTGCTCGACTTCATCGAAAAGCTACCGAACCGCTTCGAAGAGCCGATTCTCGAGCGCGGCTCCAACCTCTCCACCGGCCAAAAACAGCTCGTCAGCTTTGCCCGCGCCCTCGTCCACGAACCCAAAATCCTGATCCTTGACGAAGCCACTTCCAGCGTCGAAACCGACACCGAACTGCTGATCCGCGACGCGCAAAAACGTCTCCTCCATGGCCGCACCTCCATCTCCATCGCCCACCGCCTCTCCACCATCCAAAACGCCGACCGCATCTTCGCCTTCCACAAAGGCCAACTCCGCGAAGCTGGCTCCCACGCCGAACTCATCCAGCAGCGCGGCCTCTACTGGAAACTCTTTCAGCTGCAGTATCAGGAACTCTAACCGTATGCATCGAATCTGGATATTTCTCTGCGTCTCCGCACTATGCGCCGCCGACCCCGTCGCCCAGATCACGGCTCTCGCCGACCAAGTCGCCCCCGAACTCGGTGCCGACGCCCTCCTCCGCCTCATCGAAAAAGGCCGCATCGTCGGGCTCCCCGCCCAGAGAAAAATCATCGCGCGCGCCCACGAACTGGCCCGCCTAGCCAAGGATCCCGTTCGCCGCGTCCCTGTTCCCGGCCTCGGCCCGGCCAAAGCCGACGAGGTCGCCCTCGACCGTCTGTCGCTCGAAACCCGCGCCATCTTCGCCCTTACCCAACTCGACGCCGAACTCGGCGCGAAAGCGTTTCGCGATGTCGTCAAACCCACGCCCCGCAAAATCACCTGCGCCGACGGCACCTACGACGACGTTACCGCCTACGCCGCTCTCCTCCGCATCTTCGGGAAAACCGAAGACAAACTGGCCTTCGTCCAAAGCCTCTCCAGCCACGCCGAACTCTCCCCCGCCGCCTGGCTCGCCGACGAAGACGTCGTCAAAGGGGCCCTCTCCGGCGCTCTAGCCCGCCTTACCGGCGAAGAGCGCCTGTTCACCGGCCTCCTGCCCGACACCCTCGCCAAGTACAAGTCCCTCCCCGTGGCCGGGGTCCTCGGCGAGTACGTCAAACGCAATCTCGAAACCGAAGCATGTAAAGAAAGCGGCGTCGAGGGATGGCAACGCAACGCCCGCGCCGCCGCGGCCGCCACATTCAAGCTTGAAACCAAGCCGCCCGCCTTGGGCGACGGCCTACAAAGCCGCAGTTGGATCGAAGACGATCGCGAAAGCCAAACGCTATTCCAATCGCTCCTTTTTGCCCGCAACAAGAGCGCCCCGGAATGGTACGCTCGCTTCGCCGAATACCTCAAACGGATTCGCGACGGCAAAGCGTCCTTTGACCGTCAGGCCGAAATGTTCGGCGCCGCTTACGTCGCCTCGCCCCGCGGTCTCATCCGCGAAAACATCCTCATCGAGTACATCAACGTACTGGCCCAAGCCACGCTGCAACGCGAAAGCCCACAAGGTTGGTATCGCCAGGCCATCGCCCTGCCCGCGGCCGTCGTCAGCCTCCCCGAAGCCGAATACGAAAACGTGCTCCGCGCCTACGAACGCAGCGGCAACCCGGGTCTCGTGCTCATCGCCAGCCAGCAACGCCTCGGCCTTTAGTCCGCTCGGCTTCGCCTGCCGCTCAGTCCGAATACTAAAAACGCTCCGCCGCCCAATAGGAAGAATAAAGGCGTCGAGACACTGTCCATCGAATTGTGTACGGCTATCCCGTCTTGATACAGCCAAACGGCAGCCAACAGCGCGGCGCAAACGCGCAGCAGCCAGATTCCTATAACCAGAGGATTACGCATAAGTCTCGTTGGCAAAACATAGTGGAGAATCCTAGGGTATTCGCCATACTGCCGCCGACCTATGTGTCTAACGTACTCAGGGTTCTAGTAATCCACCGGTACCTTTTCGAAACGTCATTCCCCCGAACGTCACCACGCTCTCTTCGTCAATCTGCCAGTGCTCGTACGTCAACAGCTCCCCCCGAGCCTCCGGATGCGCCGCCAAATACGAATAAAACGGAGCTGTCCCACACCAGTTCAAATCGTCATTATTCTCCCGCACCTGGGCCCAAAACTTCCCCGCCGCCCCCGCTGCCAATGACGCGATCCGCTCCCGATCCCGCCCATCAATCTCCGTCATCGAATCCGTGTACGCCCGCCGACTCTCCTGGTCGCCGTACCGCGGCCCCTTGTGGGCCATATCCACGCCCAACACCCAAACCAACCGGTCCCCTTCCCGCGCCGACCACTCCCCCAACTCCTGAAGGAACGGATGCCCCGGCCGAGTCAGGGGCCCGCACAGAATCGGGACAATCTCGATATCCGGCCCGTACAAATACTGCAGAAACACGACCTGAAACTCAATCGAATGTTCCACCGCAAAACAGGGGTCTTCCATCATCGCCAGGCCAGTCAGGTTCTCCGGCACCCGGGTCCGCGTCTCTCCGACGGGCGTCGCAAATCGCTTCCGCGTCATCCCGAACCGGTCCCGCGCCCCCTGGTGCGATGTCCCCAAAATCACGAACGTCTTCTCCGCCGCCGCCGTCTTCGATAGGCTCGCCGCCAACGCGGAATAGGCGCTGACGTAGGATGCCCGCGCCGGCTCCGGGCTCGCGTGCGGAGATGCGATGCCGTGCAGCACCCGCGCCGCCCCCGGCTCGGCAAACCACGTATCAAACAGCGCTCGCAGCTTCACCCCTTCGGTCGGATAGTTCCCCGGCCCCCCATGGCGCGCCGGCAGCGTCTCCGCCCGCGCGAACCGCTCAAACATCCTGGCAAAATTGTCATCGTCCAGAAACCCCGCCTCGCTCAGCGCCTCCGCCAAATCCTCGGGCAAAGGGTCTAGCGCCAACGCTCGAACCAGCTCCGGCGGAATCAACAGCATCGCCGTCGAAATCCCCGTCGGGTCATGCAGGACGAGTCCTGGTTGCTGCGGATCGTTCGAAGGAAATCCGTCAATCTCCGGGCGAATAGCCATGCCACTATCATAGGAGAATGGCCAAACTGAATAAGACCGAACTCCAAGCTGCTATCGATTCCCTCCCCGGATGGACCCTCGAAAATGAAAAACTTCACCGCGAGTACGCTTTTGTCGACTTCGTTCACGCGTTTGGGTTTATGGCTACTTCGGCCATTGCGATCGAGGCGATGGAGCACCATCCCGAATGGTCCAACGTCTGGAACAAGGTCGTCATCGATCTGACCACCCACGACGCCGGCGGGATCACGTCGAAGGACATTCTACTCGCCAATAAGCTCGAAGCGATTGCACAAAAACTGCTCGGATAAGGATCAATGAAAAAGCTTGGGTTCGTTTGGGTTACATTCGCGGGGCTCCTCGCGGCGCAGGAACAGTTCCGCGGGTCGGCCGACCTCCAACGGGTCATCGACGAAGCCGTCGCCGCTGACAAAATGCCCGGTGCCGTCTGCCTCGTCGGCCATCAAGGCAAGATCATCCATCGCAGCGTCCACGGCTCCCGAGCCTTGGTCCCGGCCGTCGAGCCCATGGCCATTAACACGATCTTTGACGCCGCCTCCCTCACGAAAGTGGTCGCCACCACCTCTTCGATCATGAAACTCGTCGAACAAGGCCGCGTCCGCTTGAACGACAAGGTCACCGTCTACCTGCCCGGCTACCAGGGCGGCAAAAGCGACATCACCCTTCGCCACCTGCTGACGCACTTCTCCGGCCTCCGGCCCGACCTCGACCTGAAGCCCGAATGGTCCGGCTACGAACTCGGCATCAAAAAGGCCCTCGTCGACAAGCCCGTTACGCCCCCCGGGGAACGCTTCGTTTATAGCGATATCAACTTTATTCTCCTCGGCGAAATCGTCCGCCGCGTCTCCGGCCGCCCCCTCGACCAGTTCGCCAAAGAAGAGATCTTCACCCCCCTCGGCATGGTCGATTCCGGCTTCCGCCCCGCTGCCTCCTTCCGGCACCGCATCGCCCCCACCGAACAATACCCCGGTATGGCCGCCCCGTTACGCGGCATCGTCCACGACGAAACCACTCGCTTCATGGGCGGCGTCGCCGGTCACGCCGGCCTGTTTACCACCGCCGCCGACCTCGCCCGCTTCGCCCAAGCCATCCTCAACGGCGGCGAACTCGACGGCGTCCGCGTCTGGAGCCCCCTGACCGTTCGGAAGTTCACCCAACCCCAATCCCCCTCCGACCAGCCCATCCTCCGCGGCCTCGGCTTTGATCTCGACTCCCCCTTCTCCGCCAACCGCGGCGAACTCTTCCCCATCGGCTCGGTCGGTCACACCGGCTTCACCGGCACCTCCCTTTGGATAGACCCCTCCACCCAGTCCTACGTCATTCTTCTCGCCAACTCCGTCCATCCCCAGCGCCGCCCCGCCATCACCGCCGTCCGCGCCCAGGTCGCAACCATCGTCGCCGCCAACCTCGGCATCGACGCGCCCGGAATGTCGCTCACCGGCTATAACGAAACCATGGCCGGTATCCGCCGCCACATCAACCGCGTCGGCCAGGTCCAAACCGGCCTCGATGTCCTGATCGCCGAAAAGTTCGCCCGTCTCAAAGGCAAACGCGTCGGCGTCATCACGAACCACACCGGCTTGGCCTTGGACGGCCGGCCCGGCTTCCTCGTCATGCGCGAAATGGGCGTCAACGTCACCGCCCTCTTCTCTCCCGAACACGGCATCTTCGGCAAAGAGGACCACGAAAACATTGCCGACGCTCGCGAAGCTCAAACTGGCATCCGCATTTTCAGCCTCTACAGCGAAGCCAACCGCCGTCCCAGCCCCGCTATGCTCGCCCAACTCGACGCCCTCGTCTTCGATATCCAAGACATCGGCGCTCGATTCTACACCTATACGAGCACGATGAAGAACGCCCTCGAAGCCGCCGCCGCCGCGAAGCTACCCGTCTACGTTCTCGACCGTCCCAACCCCATCACCGGCGTCCGCGTCGAAGGCCCCATGCTCGACAAGGCCCTCGAAAGCTTCATCGGCTGCCACAATATCCCCCTCCGCCATGGCATGACCGCCGGAGAACTAGCCCGCATGTTCAACGCTGAACTCAACCTCAACGCCAACCTCGAAGTGGTCACCATGAAAGGCTGGCAACGCGGCGACTGGCTCGATTCCACCGGCACCGTCTGGGTAAACCCCTCCCCAAACATGCGAAGCCTCAACGCCGCCCTCCTTTACCCCGGCGTCGCGATGCTCGAAAGCTCAAAAAACTACTCCGTCGGCCGCGGGACCGACGCCCCGTTTGAACAGATCGGCGCCGAATTCATTCAAGGCCGCCAACTCGCCGCCGCCCTGAATGCCCGTAAAATCGCCGGGGTCCGCGTCTACCCCACCCGCTTCACCCCTACCGAATCGAATCTCAAGGGCAAGCTCGTTGAAGGCGTTCGCC
>Ga0163144_10002727_pt1 | contig 40400 bp, 34 predicted proteins | sample OliLak19BULKMAT1_FD_123175 | JGI IMG/M metagenome (GOLD analysis project Ga0163144, IMG submission 123175) | Freshwater microbial mat bacterial communities from Lake Vanda, McMurdo Dry Valleys, Antarctica - Oligotrophic Lake LV.19.BULKMAT1 | ecosystem: Environmental > Aquatic > Freshwater >...
ATCGCCGATGGTAAATATGCCGAACGGTGGGGCGGCATGGACATCTATGGGATGATGGTGCAGTTGGGGGCATTGCAAGACCCCAACCAAAAGGCGCTGGCTGAACAATATGTCAAGCTTGTGGAAACCTATATTGGCGGCGTAAACAACCATGATGCCGCAGCCTTGCGGGTGGCGTTCGCCAAAGATTTTCATGATCACATCAATGCACAAGTCGATGTGCCACAGGGGGTTGAAGGCGTTGTGATGGCGCATGGTATGCTCCATGACTCTTTCAATGATCTTCAATTTGTGGTTGATGAGCATACGGTAGAAGGCGACAAAATCGCCATTCGCGTTCACGCAATTGGTACCCAAACGGGACCTTTCTATGGTTTCCCTGCATCTGGTAAGACGATTCAGTGGACGGCACACCGGATATTGCGGGTCGAAAATGGTCAATTTATCGAAGCGTGGAACGAGTTCGATCAAGTCGGTATTTTGCAGCAAATGGGGATTATCCCGTCTTTTGCACCCCCCCCCAACCCCGAAGCGAATAAGGCGTTGGTACGTCGGTTGTATGAAGAAGAAAACAAGGGCAATGTCGATATCGTTGATGAACTGATGTCGCCAGATTTCGTGATGCATGGCGATGCCCTGAATCCCTACCAAAAAGGCTTAGAACCCCTGAAGGCGGGGGCGTTGATGACTCAAGCCGCCTTCCCAGACATGGTCGTTACTATTGAAGACATTATGGCGGCAGGGGATCGGGTGATCGTGCGCCTGCGTTGGACGGGCACCAATACTGGTTCGTTTATGGGGTTGCCGGCGACCAACAAGAAAATCACATGGACGGCAATGGCGACTAACCGTATCGAAAACGGCAAGATTGTGGAACGGTGGTTTAACTCGGATGTCTATAGCTTCTTGCAACAATTTGGCATGATCCCAAGCTAAGTATCACCTGATGGCATAAAAACAGACGGGCGCTAGTAATGGTTTTTGGCTAGTCAGCAACTTTTGTAAAGGCAGAATAAGCATCCATTCTCTTTTGCAAACCTAAGGTGGTTGTAGTGGTGGTATCGTTGGTTTGCCAAGCCCGCTTTTGAAAAGTCGGTCTTTCCTATCACTGCTTTGAGGGTATATGACAACAACACTCGAAAGTCTAAAGTCACTCGCAAAACAATTCAATCAGCATATCAACAGCCATGATTTGGATGCAGCATTGGCGTTGTTTGATGATCAGTTGATCGACCATACTCAACCGTCGGGTTCAGCCGCCGGAAAAAGTGGTCTGCGCGGTTTATATGACATGCTTTTTACGGCTTCCCCGGACTTGACAATGCCGTTGGAGGCAATCAGCGCTGAGGGCGATATGGTTGTGCTGCATGGTATGTATCAGGGCACACAACAGGGTCCTTTTCTGGGGGTGGCTCCTACAGGTAATCCCTTCAAGTCTTATGTGGTGGAAGTGTTCCGTGTTCAAAATGGCAAGTTTGTCGAACGCTTTCAATGGTTCGATCAAACGGGCATGATGCGCTCGATGCAGACGCCGGGCGGTTCCGCGCCAACAATGGGCACCCGCGCGGGCGCAGCTCCATCCACGTCCAGCCTCGCCGATAAGAAAAAACTGATCACTACCTATTTTAACGAAATGGTGATCCCCCGTAATCTTGATCACATGGTCGATTTCTTGGCGAGTGATGTTCTTGATCACAGTTCGCCGCCGGGGATGCCGGGTGGGGTCGAGGGTGCGAAGATGTTCTTGGGCATGAGCTATGCTTCATTCCCGCGTACCGACTACACAATCCAACATGTGATCGCCGATGGTGATTTAGTGACAGTGGTGTTCCTGATTGAAGGGGCGCATACTGGCACGCCTTATTTTGGTACGCCGCCGTCTGGACAATCCTTCAGCGTTCAGTGTATCGAGATTGAACGCATCCCCGGCAATCGCTTTGTCGAACACTGGGGGGGCATGGATTTTATGCAGTTGAGCGCGCAACTGGGCTTGAACCTGTTTGGGGAAAAGCAACGGATGGGCGGGCAACAACATGAAGCTGAGGCGCAGCGCTTGGCACATCAATATATTGATGGCATGAACACCGGCAACATTGACATGGTTCTTGATGTGTTCGCCGAATCGTATGTCGAGCATCAGGTCGCGCCGGGTGGTTCCAATCTTGGCAATACCAAAGCTGATGTACGGCGTGCGCACGAAATGTTGGCAGTTGCTTTCCCCGATGTCCAATTCTTTTTGGAAGATGTCCTTGTGGATGGCGACCAAGTGGTGATGCGCGTTCGGGGGGAGGGCACCCATCAAGGCAACTTCTTTGGGATGCCGCCGACAGGCAAGAAAATCAAATGGGCGGGGGTACGATTGCTACGCTATGCGGATGGCAAGTTTGTGGAAGGCAACAGCGAACTCGATCAAGTTGGGATTTTGCAGCAAATGGGGATCCTCCCGGTTGCGCCTGAGGTTTTTGATACGGAAGCCAACAAAAATGTGGTGCGGCGCTTGTTGTTAGAGGTGAACGCCGGCAATCCTAATGCCTATGAGCTGCATGTGGCTCCGGATGTTTTGGTTCACTTTGAAAGCGCCGAAGCCCCTGTGAAGGGCATTGCATCGCTGAGGCGTGATGACGCTGGGCTGCGTTCTGCTTTCCACGATTTGCATTTGGAAATCGAGTCGATGACCGCGACTCGCGATACTGTTGCCACCCGTGTTAAATTTAGCGGAACGCACGCAGGTAATTATATGGGGATGCCGGGTACAGGACAAATGTATTATTGGAGCGGCGTGTTCACCGATCGTGTTGTAGATGGCAAGATCGTCGAACGTTGGACGAATATTGACCGTTTCACATTGTTGATGCAAGTCGGGATTATCCCGCGCTTCGGCTAGCATTCGCTTTGTGAAAAAATAGGGGAACTGTACCTAGATTTCCCTGTTTAAGGTCTGGTTAGGTTGTTTGAGATCTTTTACTGAAGGATGGTGTGTCATGATTCTGGTGACCGGAGCCACAGGAAATATTGGACGCGAGTTGGTTCAACAGCTCGCGCAGGCGGGGATACCAGCACGGGCGTTGGTGCGGAATAAGGCGAAAGCCCAACCGATGTTCCCCTTCCCCAGTATTGAGCTTGTTGAGGGAGATTTAGGGAAGACGAGTTCACTGCCTACGGCTTTAGAAGGGGTGGAACGGGTATTTCTGTTGTCTTCCAGTGATTATCGGCAGGTTGAATTACAGCGTAATCTCATTATTGCGGCGAAAGCAGCGGGCGTAAAACATATCATTAAACTGTCCGTTGTTGGCGCGTCAGCGGATGCACCGGCTCAGTTGATGCGATGGCACGCGCAAACCGAGCATGAAATCGAACAATCGGGCATGGAGTGGACGCATTTGCGCCCCCATGTGTTCTTCCAGATTTGGGTACAGTTGATCTTCCCAATTATGATGACGGGCGGTTTTTATGCTTCATTGAAAGCCGATGTCGCGTTGCCTGCTATTGATGTCCGTGATGTTGCGGCAGTGGCGTTGCGCTGTTTGACGGAACCGGGGCATTACGGCAAGGTGTATTCACTGACGGGTAGTGAACCGCTGTCGAATGTCGATCTGACACGTTTGATCAGTCGCGTGATGAAGCGTACCGTCAGCTACACGGCGATGTCGGCAGATGAAGTGCGTCAGGGGATGCTCCAGATGGGCATGGCGCATTGGTTTGCTGATTTCGTGGTCGGTATGGATGATGCGTACAGCAATGGCGCTTACAGTGATCTGAGCTATGATTTTTACAAAATCACGGGGCAACAACCACGCACAGCGGCGCAGTTTTTTGAAGAAACCGCCGCCTTTTTCCGTAACCCGCCAAAAATGGATATGGGAGCAATAATGATGGGCAATTCTACGCCTGCTCAAGATGTTGATGGAAATAAAGCAAAGGTCATTCGTCTGTATGACGAACTGAATCACAATAACTTTGATGTGATTGCTGAGGTTATGGATCCTCATTTTGTCGCACATGGTGAAACAATGGGATTGCAAGCTGGCGATCCCGATCATCTCGCGGCGGTCGTGCGTGGCATCCAGTGGGCGAAATGGGTCTTCCCTGATTTGTATGTCAGCGTGAATGATGTTGTGGGTGAAGGTGACCGTGTTGCTGCTCGTTTGACGTGGCGTGGGACCGTGACCCAAGAAGTCTTTGGCGTGCCGCCCAATGGTCAAACGATTGAATGGACAGGGATGGCGATCAACCGTTTTGAAAACGGCAAGATCGTTGAGCGTTGGTTCAATAGCGATGAACTGGGCATGATGCGCGGGATGGGGATGTTGCCCCCCGCTGGTGGCGGCGCACCACCGCCCGCCGCTGCTGCTCCGCAAACCACCATGAACGTCGCTTCGCCGACGGGGACACAAGTCGTTAATTCCGAGTTGGAACGCAATAAACAAATTGTCCGTAATTTTTATGAACACGTCTTCAATGAAGTCAATGTGGACATGCTTAAAGACATCATGGCGGATGAATTTGAAGATCACGGCGAGGCGCTGTTTGGCAGCCCGCATGGTCGTACCTTGCTAGAGGGCGGCATTTCCAGTTTTGCGAAATATATCCCTGTCCGTTCGGTGCATATCGAGGACATTATTGCTGAGGGCGACATGGTCGGCGTCTTGGGGACGATGACTATGGTTCACAGCAACGATTGGCTGACGACCAAGAGCGATAAGACGTTGACTTGGAAGGGTTTGTCGCTGTTCCGTATCAAAGACGGCAAGATCACCGACCGCTACTTCAATTCCGACAGCCTGTATATCCTTGAACAACTGGGATTGTACCCGGCAAAGAAAGACTAAAGCGTTTGGGGACACCCTAAGGTGTCCCCTCCAAATGGGGTGTTGTGGTACGAAAGCAAGTAAGCTCAGCCCGTTAAATCATGGCAACCTGAGGAGGGCACCCAGATACGCATTGGCGTGTCCTACTTTGTAGCAAGGCAGTTGTTGCACTTTTACACCTTATCATTGGAAGGGGATTCAAATGACAACGCATGAGATTCTCGAAAAATACTATGAAACCGCCAACGCCGGTAACTGGGATGCTTGGTGTGACCTGTTCCATGAAGAATATGTCATGGATGAACAACTGGCTGGTCGTTTGACGGGTTTGGACACGCTGCGTAGCATCATGAGCGGTTTTCCAACGGCTTATTTCAAATTTGTCAACACGCCTAAGCACTTCATTGTGGATGGCGATAAGGCAGCCGCGGTGTCGCATATTTCAGCACTAGCGATGAAATATCAGGACGAACCGATTGAAGCCGATGCGATGAATTTCTTCGAGTTCAAAGATGGCAAGATCAGCTATATGGCGAACTATCACGACTCGAAGCCGTTTGCTCCATTTTTGCGCCAACTCTCGGAAGGGTAGAAGTAGATTATGGCTGAGAATGCCACGTTTGATTTTATTGTCATCGGTGCTGGAGCGGGTGGCGCGGTCGTTGCCAATCGCTTAAGTGAGAACCCCAATGTAAAGGTTTTGCAGCTAGAGGCGGGAACGGGCACTATCCCCGATCTGGTGCGTATCACCCAAGCATGGCCCGCTTTGTTTCATACGGATATCGATTGGGATTATAACGGTGTTGAACAACCGGGTCTGAACAATCGCAAGGTGTATGAACCACGCGGCAAGGTCGTCGGGGGGTCATCCAACTTTTACATCATGATGCACATTCGTGGGCACCAGTCCGACTTTGACAACTGGTCATACAACGGCGCGCCCGGGTGGTCCTATCAAGACGCGCTGCCGTACTTCCAGAAGGCGGAAAACCAAGAAGACGATACCAGTCCATGGGCGGGGCATGGGGGCATGATCAGTGTGATCAACGCCAAAAACCATAACCCCAACCCGACCTCGGCGGCATTTATTGATGCCGGCGTGGAATTAGGACATGCGCGTACCGAAGATTTCAACGGTACCAACATGATCGGCGCAGGTTGGCATCATTTGAACATCAAAGATGGTCGTCGTCATGGGGCGAATGAAGCGTACATTGAACCCTTTATCGGCGCGCGCCCGAACTGGACGCTGGAAACCGAAGCCCATGTGACACGGATCGTTTTTGATGGCAAGAAAGCCGTCGCTGTTGAATATGTTCAGAATGGCGAAAAGAAGACCGCGCTCGTTAATCACGAAGTGATCGTGTCGGGCGGGGCAATTGAATCGCCACATATTCTGTTGAATTCGGGCGTCGGTCCGGCGGCACAGTTGAAAGAATTTGGCGTTGATGTCGTGCAAGACTTGCCCGGTGTTGGCGAAAACTTCCATAACCATATTTTGACTGGCATCATTTACGAGACCAAAGCGGCAGTGCCGCCTCCGGCTTTGAACATGAGCGAATCGGCATTATTCGTCAAGTCTGATCCGGGTTGGGTTGGTCCTGATGTGCAAATGGCGTTCGTGCATGTGCCGTTTGATATTATTGTCGGTGCGGCAAATCCGAATGCGATCAGCATCCTCCCCGGCGTCGTCCGTCCGCTTTCGCGTGGTTGGATTCGCTTGGGCAGCAGCGACCCATTGGCAAATCCGCTGATCAACCCGAATTATTTGGGTGTCAAGTCAGATGAGGATCGCATGATGTTCGCCTTCAAACTGGGGCGCGACATCTTCCATACGCAAGCAATGAGCGAATTTGTGACCGGCAAAGAACTACTGCCCGGTCCCGATGTGAAGACAGATGATGATATTCGGACATATCTGCGCAATCGCAGCGAGTCGTATCACCATCAAGCCGGTTCGTGCAAGATGGGCTTGGATGTGATGGCGGTGGTCGATCCGCATTGCCGGGTGCATGGTTTGGAAAACGTGCGCGTCGTCGATGCCAGCGTGATGCCTTTTGTGACGTCGGGCAACTGCCACACGGCTATTTTGATGATCGGCGAGCGTGTCTCCGACCTGATCAAGCAACAGCACGGTCTCTAACTATTCGTCAGGGGTGGGCTGATGATCCCCACCCCTTTCTATTACGGCAAACGCGAAGGCAACCACGATGAAACTACAAGGTAAAAAGGTTGGTATTCTCATCGAAAGCGATTTCTATGAGAAGGAAATCTTCTATTATGAGCATCGGTTTCCTGAAGAAGGCATAGAGCTGCACTTTCTGAGCCGACTTTGGGGTCAGCCTTATATCACCTTCAAAGGGCACGAGTATCAAGCGCCGTTTGAATGCCATGAGAGCTTCGAAAACATGTCCGATGAAGAATTGCGCAGTTATAGCGCCATTATTGTGCCATCGGCAATTGTGTCTGACCGCTTGCGCTATACCGAAGACATCAATAAACTAGCACCAGCGGTGCAATTCATCAAACGCGCTTTTGCCGAACCGACCATCACCAAAGGCATCATTTGTCATGGGATGTGGTTGGTGTCGCCCGTGCCGGAACTGGTGCGCGGACGCAACGTAGTGAGCCATATCAACTTGTTGGGTGATGTGCGCAACATGGGTGCCAATTACATCGATCAAGATGTGGTGGTGGATGGCGATCTTGTGACAGGGCGCACGGGCGGGCACTGTCATCTGTTTGCGCGTAAAATCATCGATATTCTGATCGAGAAAGAAGAGGCAAGCTAATGGTTTTTAATCACATTGCGTTGAATTGTAGCGATCCCATCGTGATTGAGAAGTTTTATACCAAGTATTTTGGCTTCACACGCGGGCGCGTTATCCCCTTGGGTGAAGATAACCAATTGGTGTTTATCAAGACGGACAGCGGCATTTATCTGGAATTGTTTAAGACCGACGATGCCCGTCCGAGTGATGCTCCCGAAAAAGATGGGTATGGCAATGTGGGCGTGCGTCATCTGGCGTTTAAGGTCGATGATGTCGATGCAACATTGGCGGCAATGGGGGACGATGCGAAAGTGACATTGGGACCCTTGAGCTTCGAGGCGTTCATTCCCGGTTGGAAGACGGTCTGGATCGCAGACCCCGAAGGCAATATCGTCGAGATCAGTCAAGGCTATACTGATCAGGAAAATCCGCCCAAATTGGTATAATAGCATCATCACACAGTCAAAGGGGTGAAAACACAGTGAATAACATCGATTTTACATTCTCTGATATGGTCGCTGGATACGTCTCGCACTTCAACCGCAACGCTCGTTCGGTGCAGTTGACGACTTCCGATGGGCGACAGTTCACCGGGGTGATTACCCCAACAGCATTTGCACGCATCACCCATAACTTGGAAGAAAACTACATGGACGCCACTGGGCGGTTAGCGGAACTGCTGACGCCGGGGCAGCTCGTGTATTGCTATGGTGTTTTCTTCCCAGAAACACCCGTGAAATTCGAGATTAAGTCGATGGTGTTCCCCGGTACAGGTCCCTCGGTGTATCGCCATGAGGAGCCGGATTGGTGGGTTAAGCAGGTCGATAGTATTGCTAATTCTTATCTCCATTGGCAGTTCAATTGGCCCGTCGAAGCGATTGATTACCGCAATTATCGCACCTTTCTTCAGCTTTCGGGGACAAAGCGTGGTGACTTCCTGCAAGAGACGGACACCATTTCGCGGTTGGTCTATGGTTTCTCGTCTGCCTTTATGCTGACGGGTAAGGATCAATATTTGGAAGCGGCGGAGCTGGGCACGCAATATTTGCGCGACCATATGCGTTTCTACGATGCCGACGAAGATTTGATCTATTGGTATCACGGTATTCAGGTGAGCGGCGCGCAAGAACTAAAATTGCTCACCTCTGAATTTGGTGATGATTACGATTCCTTGCCGATGTATGAGCAGATTTATGCCTTGGCGGGTCCTACCCAAACTTACCGTGCCAACGGCGATCCGGCGATCCGCTCGGATGCGGATCAGACCATCAAGCTATTTGAGCGCTTCTTCTCTGATGAAAAACTGGGCGGTTATTTCTCGCACATCGACCCGATTGCGTTGGATCCGCGTGCCGAGTCACTGGGTCCGAACCGTGCCCGCAAGAACTGGAACTCGGTTGGCGACCATGCCCCCGCGTTCTTGATCAACTTGTATTTGGCGACGGGCGAGAAGCGCCATGCCGATATGCTTGAACATTGCTTCGACATGATCACCAAATACTTCCCCGACTATGAAAACAGCCCCTTCGTTCAAGAAAAGTTTTACGAAGATTGGAGCAAGGATCAGACGTGGGGTTGGCAGCAAAATCGTGGCGTAGTTGGGCATAACATGAAAATTGCGTGGAACTTGACGCGCATGATCTCGTTACGCTCCAAGCCGGAATATATCGAATTTGCCAAGAAAATTGCCGAAATCATGCCCGCTATCGGCAGTGATCGGCAGCGTGGCGGTTGGTATGATGTGATGGAGCGGGTGCTTGCCCCCGGCGAAACCTTCCACCGTTATGTGTGGCATGACCGTAAAGCATGGTGGCAGCAAGAACAGGCGATCCTTGCCTATTTGATCATGTACGGCGTCTTCCAAGACGAAGAATACAAGCGTCATGGGCGCGAGGCGACGGCATATTACAACGCCTTCTTCCCAGATCACGACGACGGAGGTGTTTACTTCAACACGCTCGCCAACGGACTGCCATATTTGATGGGTAATGAACGGCTCAAGGGCAGTCACTCGATGAGCGGCTATCACTCGACCGAGCTATGTTATCTGGGTGCGACCTATCAAAACCTGCTCATCAATAAAGTAGGCATGGATTTCTACTTTAAGCCAGTGGTGGGTGGTTTTAGTGATGGCGTTTTGCGCGTCAGCCCGGATTTGCTGCCGGCTGGTTCTATCCGCATTGCCTCGGTGGAAATTGATGGTCAGCCATACACTGAGTTTGATGCTGAGGCGCTCACCGTCACCTTGCCGGCAATCGAACAACGGGTAAAAATTAAGGTTCGTATCGAACCAGTCTAGTAGGAGTTTCACATGGCAATTGACGTCCGCACCAGTGAATATCAAGATGCGATCCGCCTCGAAGTCATTGGTGAAGTGGACGGCAGCACTGCCCCTGTAATGCAAGAACGAGTGTTGGCGGCAGCCGGTCCCGACTGCCGCCTCCTGCTTGACATGAGTTCTGTGGAGTATATGTCGAGCGCAGGCTTACGGGTGATGTTGCTGTTGTTCCGCCAAATCTCAAGCAACTCGGGTAAGGTTGTCCTTGTGGGGTTGTCGGAAGACAATAAGGATAATATGACTGCGACCGGGTTTTTGAAATATTTCTCGACCGCAGAGACCTTAGACGATGGCATAACGGTGCTGAATAACTGGCAAAAAGGTGAAGAGTAGCTTATGGATCGCATTGATGCGTACCCAAGTCACGAGTATCAGGGCTATAAACTTCGCCCCGGTAAACCACTTCCCTTCGGCGCGACCCTTGTACCCGGCGGAATAAATTTTTCAATTTATTCTAGTGCGGCAACCTCTTGCACACTTGTGTTGTTTCGCAAACGTGAGCAAGAACCATTCGTTGAAATCCCGTTCGTTAAAGAATTCCGCATTGGCGATGTTTTTGCGATGACGGTGTTTGGTTTGGATTGGGAAGAGATCGAATATGGGTACCGCATGGATGGTCCTTGGAATCCTGAAGACGGGTATCGCTTCGATAACACCAAAATCCTGATGGATCCCTATGCGAAGTTGATTGGCGGACGCGAAGTCTGGGGTGTGCAACCCGACTGGAATAACAACTACCAGCATCGCGGGCGTTTGGTTGCCGATGACTTCGATTGGGAACATGATCAGCCTTTAGAAAAAGCGATTGAAGATCTCGTCATTTATGAAATGCACGTGCGCAGTTTTACCGCGCATGAATCATCGGGGGCGAATGCGCGCAAACGAGGGACATTTGCCGCTATCATCGACAAAATCCCTTATTTGAAGGCGCTTGGCGTTAATTGTGTTGAATTCCTGCCGGTGTATGAGTTTGACGAGTTCGAGAACAGTAAGATTAACCCGGACACGGGCGAACAGCTCTACAACTATTGGGGCTATAGCACTGTCGGTTTCTTTGCGCCGAAGGCGGGCTATGCCTCGACCGGCAAGTTCAATATGCAGGTTGATGAGTTCAAAAATCTCGTCAAATTGCTGCACGCCAATGATATTGAAGTGATGTTGGATGTGGTCTTTAACCACACGGCTGAGGGCAATGAACGTGGACCGTACATCTCGTTTCGTGGTTTAGACAACAAGACGTACTACATGCTCACGCCTCAAGGATATTATTTCAACTTTAGCGGCACAGGTAACACGCTCAATTGTAATCATCCGATTGTGCGCGGTATGGTTTTGGATTGTTTGCGCTATTGGGCGTCGGAATATCATATTGATGGTTTCCGCTTTGACCTCGCCTCAATCTTGGGGCGGGATCAGTTTGGTGCGCCACTGTCCAACCCGCCGCTCCTCGAACAACTGGCATATGACCCGATTTTAGCGCATTGCAAATTGATCGCCGAAGCATGGGACGCGGGCGGCTTGTATCAAGTCGGTTCTTTCCCTGCGTATAATCGTTGGGCGGAATGGAACGGGAAGTATCGCGACTCGGTGCGCAAATTTGTGAAGGGCGAGACGGGGCTGATTGGCGACATCGCGCAACGGATACAAGGGTCGCCGGATTTATATGCGTCTCGTGGTCCGACGGCTTCGGTCAATTTCATCACTGCCCATGATGGTTTCACGTTGATGGATCTGGTCTCGTATAATGAGAAGCACAACCTCGCCAATGGTGAGAACAACAACGACGGGGCGAATGACAACAACAGTTGGAATTGTGGGTGGGAAGGGGAGACGACGGACGCGGGGATTAATGCGTTGCGCCGTCAACAGATCAAAAACTTTGCAGTGCTAATGATGGTCAGCCAAGGGATCCCCATGATCTTGATGGGGGATGAAGTTGGCAGAACCCAGTACGGCAATAACAATACGTTTTGTCATGACAACGAATTGAACTGGATGGATTGGACACAGACGGAAAAGAACTATGATTTGTTGCGTTTCTTCCAACGGATCATCGCTTTCCGTCATCAACACCCCATCTTGCGCAACCGCTATTTCTTGTCACACAGCGATTATCTAGGCATTGGTGTGCCGGATATCAGTTTTCACGGTACCCAACCATGGCAGCCAAACTGGTCAGATGGCACCGCGCGGACTTTGGCGTTCATGTTGAACGGCGACTATGCTAGGGGCGGGACAGTGCGCGATGACACCCTTTATGTGGCGATGAACATGTTTTGGGATGCGGTGTGGTTTACCGTGCCAGAACTGCCAGCCGGGATGCGGTGGCACATTGCTGCCAATACTGGGGTGCCATCCCCGCATGATATTTGGGATGCTGGTAGCGAACCCCTGTTGGATGATCAACGGGGATTCTTGTTGGGCGGGCGTTCGGTTATAATACTCGTAGGTCGTTAACGGTTTTACAACCAAAGGGAGAATGTCACATGGCGTTCAGTGCCACACTCGAAGTGATCAACGATATTGCTAAAATCAACTTGGTTGGCGAATTGGATGCCAGCGTCGCCAATGATTTTCGCATAAAAATCGAAGAAGCGGCAGCTCAGAAAGTCAAAAAACTCGTCTTGCTGTTGCAAGAACTGAAGTATATGTCATCGGCTGGTTTGCGCACGCTCGTTTTTGCCAAGCAGAAGATGGGTTCAGGCGTCACCATCTATCTGGTGGGGGCGACGGAAGATGTTTCCGAACCGATTCACGACACGGGTTTTCATCACAGCGTGATTATGCTTGAGACTTATGATCCGGAAGTGATCGAGAAATAAGGTATTGTCTCCCCGTTTCCTGCCACCGCGTTGGGTTACACCCCTCGGTGGCGGGAAATGAGGTAATTCTTCGCACTGGGATCGCGCATAAGTAGGCGAAAATGGCTAATTCAGAACTAGTTCGTCTTTCATTAACGGGCGACCCAGCTAAACTAGGGGAGTCGCTGCAAGCCATTCGTGATTTTGCGATGTCGGCGTCGGAGCGCGCTGGGATCGACAAAAAAGCCGCCAGTCGGCTGCGCTTAGCGGTCGATGAAATTGCAACCAACATTATTCTTTACGGGTATCGTGATGCCGGCTTGAGCGGGGATGTGGTCATTGAGGCGGAGATCGATCCGGTGCAGTTGCGTGTCACGCTGATCGATCAAGGGATAGCGTTTGATCCCATGTCTCATGATATGCCGGATGATCTCGATGATCCTTTGGAAGATCGCGGTATTGGAGGTTTAGGCATTTTTCTCGTCATCAAGAATGTTGATGAGTTTCGCTATGAACGCGCCAATAACTCGAATTACAATCATTTTATCATGAAGCGTTGAAGCTAATCTTTAGCATTTCGTCGCGAGCCGGTGATTGCGCACTTTTGGCATTGTTATTACAAAAGGAAATCCTATGACTGAGCAAGTCAAACGCCTGCTGGTGGTTGATGATAATCAGGAAAACCGCGAAGCCTTTGTGGCGCATTTTCTCAATTCTGGCATGGATGTGGATACCGCATCCGATGGACAAGCGGCGCTGGACTTGCTTAGTCAGAAGCCATTTGATTTGGTGCTGATGGGGGTTAATTTGCCTGTGTTGACGGGTGAAGAAGTCCTTCAACTTATGAAAGCTACCCCAGTCGTGTGTGATATTCCGGTGGTCATTGTAACGTCAGTCTCGAATGTCGAGACCGTCAATCGCATGATCAGCGCGGGCGCGGATGATTATCTGCAAGAGCCGGTCGAAATGAGCGCCCTCGATCTGCGTATTCGGATCGTGATGCAGAAAAAAGGGCTGCAACACAGCGAACAGATCAATATGGATCGCCTCGAAAAGATGGCAAGCCTGATGGAAAAAGTCATTTTGCCAATGGGGATCGCGCTGTCGTCAGAAACGGACTTTGATCGCTTGCTAGAGCGTATCTTGAACGAATCGCGCGCGGTGTGTCGTGCTGATGCGGGGACGGTGTATATCCGCACCAACGACAATACGCTGCGCTTTGCGATTGTGATTACCGAGTCGTTGGGTATCCATTTGGGAGGGTCATCAGGCTTGACGGTGAACTTTGCACCGCTGCCCTTGTTTGACCGTGCCACGGGGCAAGCCAACCATCACAATGTCGCGACGTATGTCAGTCATATCGCCAAATCGATCAATATCCCTGATGTGTATACCGCCGATGGGTTCGATTTTTCTGCCACCAAGATTTTTGACAAACAAAATAATTACCGCTCGGTATCCAGCTTGACGGTGCCGCTCAAAGATAACAGCGGCGGGGTGATCGGCGTATTGCAGCTGTTAAACGCCAAGAACGAATATGGCGAAATCGTGCCTTTCGATGAATTTAACCGCTTGGTCGTGGAATCGCTGTCGTCGCAAGCGGCTGTCGTCTTGAACAATCACTTGCTGGTGCAGTATCGCCAGAAAATGGCGAAAATCGAGAATGACATCCAGATCGCGCGGCGGATACAGTTGAATTTCTTGCCGACGGTACTACCCGAAGTGCCCGGTTGGGAAATTGGCGGTCGTTTCCAACCTGCGCGGGAAGTGGCAGGTGACTTTTACGATTACTTCATGATGATGAATGAGCATCGTTTGGCGATCTTGATCGCCGATGTGTGTGACAAGGGGGTGGGCGCGGCGCTGTTTATGTCGTTGACGCGCAGCTTGATCCGCGCTTTTGCGATGCAAGCACACAACGTTAATTGGGCAGAGACGCTCTTCGAGATGGAAGACCCGCGCACCACGTTGCGAACGATGGGCGGACGTTTAGCCATCCGCGCCAATGCGTTGCGCACTGCCGTGACCAGCACTAATGAATATATCACCGAACATCATTTGGACTTGAATATGTTCGCGACGATGTTTTTTGGGATGCTTGACCCACTCACCGGGTCGTTGGTCTACATCAATGGCGGGCACCCCGCCCCGATGGTGATTGCGCCGGATGGCACGATTAAAGAGCGTCTCAAGCCGACGGGTCCGGCGGTAGGCATGTTCCCGGGATCGGATTTTGAGATTGCCGAGACCAAACTTGAAAAAGGCGATATCTTTTATGCCTTTACCGATGGGGTGACTGATGCGCGCAATCCGGCAGGCAAGTTGTTCAAAGAGGCAGGTTTGAAAACGCTCATTCACCCGCCCTTGAACTCGGCGGTTGGCTTTATCGACCGCGTGGATAATGCCCTCTACAATTACATCAGTGATGCGGTTCAGTTTGACGACATCACTATGGTGGCGGTGCGTTATTTGCCAGATGAAGAGCTAGGGCAGTAGGGGTTAGAAGTAACGATTGATTTTAGAAGGGCGTGCGCTTTGCACGCCCCTGAATAATTGCCCGTGATTTCGTGCTATAAGCCGGAACTGCGGGCTTTTTCTTCGGTCCAGACATCTTCTGTGGGCGCGTGTTGGGCGCGAGCGGGTTGCTCGAAGATCGCAAAGCCGAGCAGCATGAGAAAGGCGACAGCCATCAAGCCGATGCCGATGGGGAATGCCACGCCAAAACCTTCGCGCCGGATGATGGCGATCAAGATGCCGGGTACGACCGCACAAAAACAAACCGCACCCAGATAATGAAAGATTTGCGCGACGATGCCGCCATAGATCGCTTCGCGCTTGGCGGACTCGCGGACAGTGAAGACACCCCCCACGATGCCGATGACCAATGCCATCAGTAGCGATTCTTGCCAAGGTTGCATAGAAAATTGCCTTTAGAACAAAGGATAAATGAACGGCGCGGTCGCTGGATTGCTGCCCAAGATGATCAACACGATGAACAACGCCAAGACGATCATCATGGGGATTAACCAGTACAGCTTGCGCTTCCACAAAAACGAGAATAGTTCCCCTAGAACACCCATCCGGCTAAAAAGATCACGCATAATTCCGACTCTCCTCGATTGCACTAGCGAATACAATGATGTTTTGTAACTGCTCAGGCTGAAAAACGGTCGGTAATAAAGGGAAAAATGACCGTTGGCGGCAAATGGGTGGGATCGGCGCGCGAGCTTTCATGTAAACGAACGATTGATAAGCGCCTAATCCACCCCTACATCCACGTTTCGAGGGGTATTTTCCTGTTTTTCTTCACGTCTTCATGCCTCCCTATTTATTTTATTCTGTTTCTATACCTGAGTAGTCACGATGTTTTACGATTTTTCAACGACGTGCGTGCCCATCACAAGGATGTCGATGTCGCTGTTTTGAAAGGTATTCCATGCGTCACGCGGGGACGTAACAATCGGCTCACCGCGCAGGTTGAAGGATGTGTTTAACAGCACGGGTATGCCGGTGAGTTGCCCAAAGCGCTCAATGAGTCCATAGTAGCGGGGATTGGTTTCGCGCTCAATGGTCTGTAAGCGCCCAGTGCCTTGATGGCAGACCGCCGTGATTTGGTCTTGTTTGTCCGCTTTGATCGGGCTAACCATCAGCATGTAGCGGGGCGCTTCATGGGTTTGGACTTCGGGATAGTCGAAATACTCTAGGGCGCGGTCACGCAGGATCACCGGTGCGAAAGGGCGGAACGGTTCGCGGAACTTGATCTTGGTGTTGACAACTTCTTTCATTTCTTCGGAGCGGGGATCGGCGAGGATGCTGCGATTGCCAAGCGCACGGGGACCCCATTCAAAGCGCCCCTGAAAGAAGCCAATTACCTTTTTGCGGGTGAGTTTATCCGCTAGTTGATCCAACATCACATCTTCGCGGTCGGCAAAGTCGGTATATTGCGCGTTTTGATCGGTCAGAAATTGGCGGACATCGCCATCGGTGTAGCTTTGACCCCAATAAGCGTTGGGCATGACCCACTCGCGCGGTTTACCCAAGACGATGTGATATACCCACAGTGCTGCCCCCAACGCGCCGCCGTCATCGCCAGCGGCAGGTTGAATATAGATTTCGTCAAAAGGCGTCTCGTTCAAAATGCGATAGTTCGCTTTTGTGTTGAGCGCCACCCCGCCCGCCATCACTAATTTGGATTTGCCGGTCTCGCGATACAAGGCATTGGCGATGATGATCAATGCTTCTTCGGTCGTGCGTTGAATGCTGGCAGCGATGTCGGCATAACGCTGATTTTCTTCCATCGCAGCACGTTCACCCGCGCGTTCGGGGTTGGTCATCATGGTGAAGAAGTCGGCTTCGGCGGGGCGTGCTGCGCCAAATAGCTCGACAAACTTCGCATTGTAGGTCGATTCGGTGGAATGGTGATAACTGAAGTAATCCATGTTCAGATGGAAACTGCCATCATTGGGGTTTTGATGAAAGAGTTTGGCGATCTTATCGACATAGCGGGGTTCGCCATAAGGTGCCATCCCCATGACTTTATACTCACCATTATTTACACGGAAACCCAGATAGGCGGTGAATGCCGAATAGAGCAGCCCGATAGAATGGGGGAAACGCTGTTCGTGGTTCAGCGAGACGCTATTGGCACCAGTGGTATCGCCCGCCCAAAAGGAAGTGGCTGTTCCGGTAGTGGTGGTCGTCCATTCGCCTACGCCATCGACTGTTAAGACGGCGGCATCACGAAATGGGCTGGAAAAGAACGCGCTGGCAGCATGGCTCATGTGGTGATCACAGAACAAGATTTGATCATTACGCACACCGGTTTGGGTTTGGATGGCGCTTTTGACCCACAACTTGTCTTTCAGCCAACTGGTCATGGCGTCGCGCCAGACATTCCCTGATTGGGGGAAGGTGTTCAGCGTAGACAGCAGGATGCGCTCAAACTTGACTAAAGGCTTTTCGTAAAAGACCACATAGTCAATATCTTTGCTAGTGATCCCCGCTTGGCGTAGGCAAAATTCGATAGCGCGTTTGGGAAAGCTGTTGTCGTGCTTCTTGCGTGAAAACCGCTCTTCCATCGAAGCGGCGATCAACGCGCCCCCTTCGCCAATGAGGGCAGCGGCGGCATCATGATAAAAGCAGGAAATTCCGAGAATATACATGCCGTTATCCTTGTTCCCGTGCGTCTTCAAGGGCAGATTTTACAGGCTCGCGCGCAATCCATTTTGGTGAATTATTCACGCCTTTGATGTGTAACGGGTCGGACAGTAAACGCGATCCGATCCCAAAAGGGACGAGAACGGTGAAATAAAACAGCGAGACAACGATCCGCCCTTGTACCTCGCCGATAATCGCGGTGATGATGCCAAACCGTGCCCATGCCAGCCGGATGATCTCGTTCAATGAATTCACATGCTCCTTGCTGCTACAATGTCGATGATTCTAGGCTATATAAGTGCGATTCTCAAGGTGGGTGGTTAGGGCGCGCTTTCTAAGCGTAGCACAGCTCCCTTGTAATCAACGATATACAATTCACCGTCTTCATCTTCGCCAAAGGAACTGATGATGCGTTCAGTTTCGATGAACGGGCGGGTTTGCCAAGCTCCTGCGACGTCGGGCACAATCGCCCAGGTGCGCCCGTTGCAATAATCGCCAAAGAAATAGACGCCATTTAGTTCTGGCAGTGCCATACCCCGATAGACATAGCCCCCAGTGACGGAACAACCGATCATATGAGGATATTCGGCGATGGGGGCAACAAAGTCCGCCTCCGGGACTTCAAAGTTAGGGCGTGGGTGCATCCCTTCCATCCAGTACCAGCCATAATTTTGACCGCCGGGGGTGCCCGCCGCCTGAAAATCAATTTCTTCATAATCGGCTTGTCCGACATCACCCAAAAAGAGATCCCCCGTCAGGCGGTCGAAGGTGAAACGCCACGGATTGCGCAATCCGTAAGCCCAAATTTCTGGTTGGGCGTCGGGCGTATTGATAAAGGGATTGTCCGAGGGGATGGCATAGGCGTGGTCGCTGTCGCGGATGTTGATGTCGATGCGTAACAGTTTTCCTAAGTGGAGCGTCAGATTTTGGGCGCTGGCACCGGGGTCATCGCCCAACGAGCCGCCATCACCGATGCCGATATACAGATAGCCGTCGTTCCCAAAGGCGATATTGCCGCCATTGTGATCATAGTGGGGTTGGGCGATGGTCATGATCGTGACGCGGCTGTCGGGGGTAGCAAGATTGGGGTCGTCGGCACTGACGTTATATTGGGCGATCACATTATTGCCGGCAAGGTCGGTATGGCTGACGTAAAACAAGCCGTTATTCGCATAGTCAGGATGGAATGCCAAGCCGAGAAGTCCGCGCTCGCTATAGCCGCCTTGAAACACATCGTCGGACAACAAATTGCTGACATCAAGGAACGGATCGAAGAGAATCTCGCCGTTTTCAACAACCAGAATGTAACCGGTTTGCTCGCCCACGAAGAGGCGATTGCTGCCATCACGCGCGTTGGTCATAAAAAGGGGATTGTCAAAGCCATTGGCAATTTCTGTCCAGACGTACTGAGAGCCATCGGGCAGGGGGGGCAGGTCTTGCGCGCTGACACCTGATGTGAAACATAAGACGAGTAGGCTGACGGCAAATAATCGTTGCGCTGTACGGGGGATCATCATTTTCGGATTCCATTTCATCATTTATTGAGTGGGCGAGAAAGACACAGGGGTGAAACGCACCCAATCGATCATCATCGCTAAAGGGCGAGTATCGCCGTTGGTGGGCATAACGACAGCATCGTAATTGAGCAACACCGTCACATGGGCTCCGGTGCCGATGACGTCGGCGGGCACAGCAACCGTATAGATGCTCAAGGAGTCTGCCCAAATGGCTATCGGTTCGTCTATGGCAGTGCCATTTACAGAAATGCGGACAGTGCGGGTTTCGCTAAATGCTTGTGCAGAAAATTCGAGTTGGTAGGCGCTCGGTGGCAAGTCGATATACAGGGAGGCTTGTGGCTCGGCACCTGCCCAACGTAGCGAAATATCGAAGATGGTTTCGGCATAGTGCCACCCGCGCCCTAGAAAAAAGCGGTCGTCGGGCGCGCCAATGTCAATTGTCAAGGTTCCATCGGGCGCGGGCAGAGGGGTGCGGGCGGGGCAGGGTTGCGAAACGGCAGAAGATTGAAAAAAGACCACTTCGCGCTCAATCGCAACAGGACATAAGAGATCGGGCAGACTGTTCAAGTAGCCGATAATTTCTTGCACAGCAGGTTGTTCGCGCCCGATCCAATCGCCATGCACGACGATCCAGCCGATGCGCCAGTCGTTAATTCGTTCGCGCAGTTGGCGCTCGACATTTTCTGGCTCAAGATAACGCCGTTGCCCTAACCAAGCCAACATGGGATCGTCTGTGAGCCAATACCAAAAATGGTTTAGAGGTGCCCGTGCGAGCGCACCGTTCAACATGGGCTTACCGTGAATCATGCCATAGAACTGGGCTTCCATCGGTCTAAAATCGCCCACCCACGCTTCGCCGCTCCCGCCGGCGACGGGGACTTCGACGACTGCGAGATCGCTGGTTTGGTCAACTGTTGTCGCGCCGATGGTTTGATAATAAGTGTAGTCTTGGGTGACGGGTTGGGTCGGCATGGGTGTGAAAAGGTGGGCGTCACCGATTGCCAACCAAAGCAGCAAGCCACCGACTGCCAAACGCATGATCGGGGAACGCTGCGTGAGCAGGGGGGTGAGGGCTTTGCCCGCGAACAACAGGGCGGCGATGATGATCACCCCATCAAAACGGGCGGGGCTACGAAACAAACCGCCGAAAAGTTCATGTAACCAAGCGTAAGGCGCTCTGACGCGCTCGCCGTTGATGGTGATAAAGGCACCTAAGGCGATCACTAACGGCATCATGAGTAGGACGAACCAAAACCATTTCCCCGCACGCAGGATCGTTATGTGCGGTGGTTGCTTGCGCTTGGTGAAGAGGCTGACGACGATACCGATGATCACGAGGGGGAGTACCAGCGCGCCCAAAGTGATGGCACGATTATAGGTATCGAAACGACTAAAGAACCCCGCAGGAAACGCGATGCCACCGGCGTTTTCAATGGGTTGCGGGGACAAGCCACTAAAATCGTAGGATAAGAGGGCGGGTAAGGTGCCGATGCCCCACAATACACAGGTCATCAGCAGCAAGGCGACGATCCCCGCGAGCGCTAAGGTGAGGCGTTGCCGCCATGATGACTGCCGAATCACTGTCCAGATGCCGTAAGGCACCAGCAAGAACGCCAGAAACAACATGTGCTGGAAATCGGTCAAGAGGGTGCCCACGAAGCCCAGACCGAGCAAGAGTGCCCAGAGAAAGCGCTGCCTCCCCCGCGCCCGTGCGACTTCGCCCCATGTGAGTAACAGAAGCGGCAACCAAAAGGCGCTCAAGTAATTGATGGTCGTCAGCATTGCCGCCAGCATCATGCCCGATGAAACTTGTAGGATCACCCCGAATGGTAACGCCAATGCCACACTGACACCTTCGCGACGGAGCAGCAGGTAAAACGTCCACCCTGTGAGTGTCGATGCCATGACCATGATGATGTCCATCGCCAGCAAGGTGCCTACGCGCCCGCCCCCCAAGAGGGGTTCTAAAAGCGCCCATGCCGGATACCAAAAGAGCGTTAAGGTATGAAATGCCAAGTTGTTGGTGAATGGGAAAAAGAGGTAATTGGTTTCGTATATCTGTAGCCCCGGCGTGCTTAAGGCATGGCGAATCCACCAGAAATTCCAGTGAAAGTGATAGTAATCGGTCGTCCATTCCCCGCCGGTATGGGTGGTGGCACGGAATAAAAGGGGGGATAGTGCAACAAGGGCGATGCCGAGATATAAGCATAAGGACGCCCATAGGGCGCGTGGTCTAGAAGTCAGCATGGGCAGTAAACCTCAACCAATCGACAGAGAGGGCTAGTCTACGGGCGTCGGTTCCCATGCCGATATCGGATGGCACTGTGCCGTCGCTGTAGTGGAGGGCAATAGTCGCGTGTTCCCCCGTGCCGAGGGCGGATGCTGGAATTTGGAAGGTGTAGACGCCGACAGCATCGGGTGAAACGGTCACAAAGGTGGGGATAGCCACGCCATTGACCGTGATAGATAGGGTTCGCGCTTCAATAAATGACTGGGTTGCAATTTCAAGCGTATAGCCCGATGGCGGCAGGTCGAGATAGATTTCTGCTTGGGGGGCAGCGCCAGCCCAACGCAGCGAAATGTCGAAGATGTTTTCGGCATAATGCCAGCCCGCGCCTAGCCAGCGAACATCTTGCTCACTGCCGATGTCGAGGGTGTAGACGCCGGTTGCGGTTTCGGGAGGGGTACGGCTAGGGCAGCCATCAGGGTGCCAGCGGGTACGATACACGACTGCTTCGCCCTCGATAGTGAACGGGCAGACCAGATCGTCTAGGCTATTGAAAAAGCCGATGATTTCTTGAACGGCGACACTCTCGCGCCCGATGAGGTCGCGATGAATCACGAAATAGCCGATCTGCCAATCGGGGATCCGTGCGCGCATTTGGCGTTCGACATTTTCTGGTTCCAAATAACGGCGCTGCCCCAACCAACTCAACATCGGATCATCGGTCAGTAAATACCAATAATGATCCAGTGGCGCGCGACTGATGAAGCCATTGATGCCACGCTTTTGGTGGGTGATGCTATACCATTGCAATTGGGTCGCGCGGGGGTCGCCGATGATCAATTCGCCAGTGGCGGCACCTGTCGGGATTTCGATCACCACACTGTCAGCATAGGGTGCGCCTGTTTCTGAGCGGATCGTTTCGTAAAACTGATAGGGTTGCGGAACAGCGGTCAGTGGGGCGGATTCGTACAGGCGGACATCGGCGATGAATAACAGGAGCGCCGCGCCGACCACTAACCCGCGCGTGGCTTTCATGCGATTTAAGAGCGGGGTAAACGCCAGTGCCGCGAAAGCCATGCCCGCGATGATAGCGATGGGCATTAAACGCCAAGGCATTCGGAACATGCCCGCTGTTTGCGCGTATAAGAATCGGAAGGGGAGTGGCAAGGTGAGATCGCCGATGGTGAGGGTCGGTCCGAGCGCGAAAATCAGCGGGGGCAACATGACGGCAAACCACCCCCAGCGCCAGCGCGCGCTTTTCAGTCGTTGACCGATGACCAGTGCCCCGATCACCACGAACGGGATCCATGCCCCGACAGACGGTGCCCACCACTCCCACCATTGGTCGCTCATGCGTAAAAAGCCGGTGGGAAAAGGCACGCCCGGTCGATCTTCGACGGTGCCGGTTGCCAATGTGCCTTTGAATTGTGTGATGGCGGCGAAGGGTCCGGCAAACCAGAGTAAGGCGAAACCGATGACAACTGCCAGTACGCCTGCCGCGATCAAGCGGGCGCGCGCTTGAGAACGCCACACGGTGAGCAAGCCATAGGGCACGAGCAGGAAAGCGGCAAAAATGGGCGATTGGAGGTCGGTGAGCGTTAGCCCCCACAGCGCGATCCCAAAGCCACAGGCAATCAACAGTGCGCGTCCGGTGCGATGATCATCAACGGCACGCGCGATCTCTCCCCAAATGAGGATGAGCGCAGGCAACCAGAACCAGTCCATCAAGTTGATGTGGGTATTGTAATAGAAGTAGCGCAAATTGGGGGCAGCCTGCAACGCCAAGCCACCGAGCAAGGAGGCGGCTGGTGATGCGCATTCGCGGCGCAGCAGCAGAAACAACAGCCAACCGTTTAAGACGCACGCCGTGAAGATGATGCTATTCATGGCGGCGAGAGTGCCCATGAGCGGCTCTAGCAGCGACCACATGGGAAACCAGAAGGCAGCGAAGGCATGATAGCCCATGTTGGTGACGAACGGGAACATGGCGAAATCGCTTTGGTAAACGCTTAAGCCGGGCGTTGAGCTGGCAGTCCGAAGCCACCAAAAGTTCCAGTGATAGTTAAAATAATCGTAGCCAGCCACATGGGTACCGGTACTGAATAGGATGGGATGCAAGATCAGAAACGCCATCAACCCATAGAACGCCAGCGCTACCCCAGCCAATCCCCATGATCGAGAAGTCATTATGATAGTTCCACCCTGATTGATGAATCCCGCGTCCGTTGTAACGGTAAATGGCATGTCTTGCTAGGCTGCATAGGGGAATCGGTGGTGTATCGTCTGTGTTCGGACTGGCATAATTGGGGCTGATGCCCTAGATTTATGATTTTATGGTCGTTGTTTTGCAATTTTAGCTTGCAAAATGTTAAAAGGAGATAGTTGCCCATGAAATTGGCCCGAATTTTGCGTCTCGCTATTGCCCTGCCTGTAATTGCCACCATGCTCTTGCTTGCTTTCTCGGCAGTGCCGACGCGAAGCGCCCATGCGTGTTTGCCTTGTGATTGTACCGACATCATCAGCGTGAATTGCTGGGGTCCTTATCAACTGTACACCCCCACCAATGCCGATGGCGATTGCTGGATCGATATTTGGTTGATCGAGGGCAATGAAGGACGGCGCTACATCCGCGTGCGCACCGACGTCTTGGCGGACTATCCAGAATTTCCTGAGACCAATACGCTGATCAGAGAACGCGGACCCATCGCCTTATACAAATTGACGAGCGGTGAATATCAGATTAACGTGGGTCCCGATGCTGAGAATAAGGTGCATGTCATCAACTTTACGGGCTGCCCAGCGGGTAATGTCGTCGAAAGCACGTTTGTGATGGGCGACTAGCTTCGCCAGCATTGCAAATGGCTTGTCCCACACAGTAGGTCAAGCCATTTGCCCTTTCGCCCACGCAATCGTTCGGCGCATCCCCTCATCGCGTTTAATACGCGGTTCCCACGCCAGCAATGCCCGCGCTTGGGTGATGTCGGCAGCCGAACGGCGCATATCCCCCGGCTGTGCTGGCTCCACCAAAACAGGGTAGGTCGCGCGCGAATGCCCAAATGCCTCTAGCACCATATCACACAAGGTGTTGACGCTTGTCGGTATGCCCGTGCCGAGATTGATCACCGCGCCAAAACTGGCGGGGGTGTCGATAGCGTCAATCCACGCGCGCGCCACATCATCGATATGGACAAAATCGCGCGATTGCTCTCCGTCGGCATGAATGATAAGCGGCTCCCCACGCATGACCCGCCCGATAAAGATCGCCAATACGCCTTGATAGGCATTGGTTAAACTTTGACGTTCCCCATAGACGTTGAACATGCGGAGCGAGGTGACATTGAAATCGAAACCGAGGTCGCGCCGCGCCGCTGTTAAATGAACGTAGCGCTCGGCGGCATATTTGGTCACGGCATAATAGGAGACAGGCGCGGGGGGGGCTGTTTCTGGTGTGGGCACGATGTCGCTCAGCCCGTAGATGGTCATGGAACTGGCGAACAACAACCGAGGGACATGGTGAGCGATACACTGTTGAAGGATGTTGATCGTGCCGATAGTGTTAACGCTGAGATCATGGGTAGGATCCGCGAAGGATAACCGGATCGAGGCTTGCCCCGCGATATGGAGTACGGCGTCCACCTCGGTTGCAAAAATCGGGCTGAGGTCGTCAGGACGGCGGACATCACCCTGTACGAAGTGTGCTTGGGGGTGGACATCGGCTCGTTTGCCGGTACTGAGGTCATCCAACACGGTGACTTGATCCCCGCGCGCGATCAAGCCTTCGACGATATGCCCGCCGATGAAGCCAGCCCCGCCTGTAACCAAGATGTGGCTCATGAGTCTCCTTGTGGAGCGATCTCGGCATAGAGGGCATCTGCCGCCAAGTGCTGCGCCAAAATACTGGGATGACTGTCGAAACGATTCACGGAAAGCTCGCTGGGGGTGCGTCCTTGTAAAATATCAGTCATATCCACGACGGTGATCCCGCGTGTCTCGTAAAATTCGCGAACACGTTGCGTGGCGGGGCGCGAAACTTCAACGGCTGCCAGATGGGGCCAAATCAAGACGATTAACTGGGCATCGTGGTCGCGCGTCCAATCCGCCATCGCGTTTAGGTTATTGATGTGTTGACCCCATAAGGCATCATCGAGATGGGCAGCGATCAAATCGCTGATAAAGTTGCCCGCGCGCACCGGCGATGTGAACTGATAGAGATTGTAATAGAGATAATTGGGGACGAAGAAATTAAGGACGAACCAGTGCAATTGTTCATTTTGGATGAAATCAAAATTGCTGTTCGGGTTTTGTTCCGGCGCGTCCATCAAATAATCAATGTCATTGAGGTAGTAAGAAAGCACGACGATGTTGGGGCGTAGGGGATAGTTGTCGAGATTGACCGTTTCGACATCGGTGTCCCAACCCGATTGCGCCACCAGATTGACATCAAAGCCAGCGCCTAATTCCCGTTCCAAAATTTGTGGAAAGGATTCGTTGATGTCGGGGATGCCGTGCCCCACTGCGAACGAGTCGCCCACGATTGCCACGCGCGTGACCGGGTCGGGCAGTGGCTCATAATCCCGAAAACCGAGTGAATTGAAATGCCCCCAATAAAAGTTCTTATACCAATGATAATTCATCGCTGTGAAACCATAGCCATCGGTGGTGATATAAAAGAGACGCAAGTAGGTTTCAGCCCCAAAGAAAATGAGGATTACTAGCATGAGACTGATGAGAATGCCAGAGAATCGGCTGCGTCCTAATTTCTGCGCAAGCGACTGCCCGTTCACGCGCGTCATGTCAAACGCCAAAAGATACACGAATAACCACGCGAGAAAACACAGATAGGTGAACTCGATAGTGGTGAGGGCACGTCCATTGGTGGGTTGATAGGGCACCAGCCATAAACCAGCGCTGATGCAGAAGATCACCAACATTATCAACCAGTACAGGGAGGGGGAATTCCGTAATGCCCGAAGTGGCGCACCTACGAGAGCTATAGTCGCTGGGAAGATGCCGGCTGTTGTGACCAGCGCCATGATGACGATCAGCCCGTAGCGCCAATTTTCTTCGGGGGCGGCAGTCTCGGAGGCAAGCGCTAACCCGATGCCGAGCGCTGCTAATCCAATCCAAAAGATAGTTAAGGCACGAGAGGGCATGGCATGGGCTTTCAGTGTAAGAGCCGAGAGGGTCGAGGCATAGATAGATTTAGGTGACGAGCGCGCAGCGAAAACCGACAAACCAATTCCGTTCGCCAGCGTCCAAACGGAAGCGAATGGTAGTGCTGGCACCGTTATCAATATAACTGTTGATGCCACCTCGATAGATGCGCGAGATCGCAAGATCAGACACGTCTTCGCGCCCGTCGGTCGCATCATAAGGGTAGCGCGCATAGGCGGTGCTGACAAATTCAAAGACGTTGCCGCTCATATCGAGCGCCCCAACCCAACTTGCTCCGTCTGGTTTGCTGCCCACTGCGGCAGTTTCCCCATTTGAGTTTTGGTCAAAGACGAGTTTAGCGGGGTCAAGGGTGTTGCCCCAAGGATAGAGCCAGCCATCTACCCCGCGTGCCGCATATTCCCACTCTGCCTCGGTGGGCAAATATGCGCCCCGAGCGATGCAAAAATCATGCGCTTCGCTCCACAAGAGATTTTCACGCGGGCGGTCAGCGCCTTCAAAACGTCCCGTACTGCCATACTGGGCATTGGTCACTTCAAAACGATCGATCCAGAAGGCTTTATCAAAGCATTGTTCATGGGAAGGGCGCTCATCGCGCCGCCCGTCTTCGCTGCCCATGATGAAGCAACCGGGGGGCACCAATGCCATTTCCACGCCGTTGAAGGTCGCATAGGTCGGCGTCCATGTGGCATTGGTTTGAGGGCTTGGGGGCTGGGTGGGGCTAGGCGGCAAAGTGGGTACAAGTTCGGTGGGCGGTGTGGTGGCACACCCAACGAGCGCGTTTATCGTAGTAAGGATGGCAATCCAAAAGAGTCGAGCATTCAAGAGATGTGGTACTCCGGTTATTTCCACGGTCGATTATCACCCCGTCGCCAAGCATAAACAAGAGTCACCCCTGCGCAGTGAGCGAGTGGATGGGAAAAAGTTTTCATATTTCACTCAATGCGGTAAACTGATGATCTAAACACTTTGTAACTATCCCAAACCGCGAGCGTTCATGCGGACATTAGAGGTCAACCTTATGGCAGTATTGGGCATAGATATTGGCGGCACCGGTATCAAGGCGGCACCAGTAGATACCACCAGCGGCGTTTTACTGGCTGAACGTTTACGTATTGAAACGCCTCAGCCCGCCACAGTTGCGGCGGTGACGCCTTTGATTTCTGAAATCGTCCAACACTTCAGTTGGGAGGGCGAAATTGGGTGTGGTTATCCGGGCGTGGTCAAACGGGGCACCATCTACACGGCTGCAAATGTCGACTCGTCGTGGATTGGGTTGGATGCGGGCGCGCATTTTGGGTATGTCACTGGTTGTGCCACCTATATGATCAACGATGCGGATGCGGCGGCACTGGCTGAAATGCACTTTGGTGCGGGGCGTGACCAAAAAGGGACGGTCTTTTTGCTGACGATTGGTACCGGAATTGGTACGGCGATTTTTATTGATGGCCATTTATTGCCTAACCTTGAGTTTGGGCATTTGCAGATACGCGGAAAAGATGCCGAGCATCGCGCCAGCAATCGGGTACGTATTGAGAGAGAACTTTCATGGAAGAAATGGGCGCGCCGCTTGAACGAGTATATGGCGCATATCGAAAACCTATTTTGGCCCGACTTAATCATCATTGGGGGTGGTCTCAGCAAAAATTTCCCTCGTTTTGCGCCTCATTTGACGACGCGCGCGCCTTTGGTCGCTGCGCAAATGCTTAATGATGCCGGGATCATCGGCGCGGCAATGACATCGCGCCACCCAGAAAGCACAGGTGTTCGGGGTGGATGATAAACAGGCGTTGCGGATGTCGTCGGCGGGGATGCGGCTGATTGCGTTGGTGACGATATTTAATGGCGAAGATCCCGAACGCTTGCGACAATTTGTGAGCGAGAGTTATGACCAAAATTTGTTGGAAGCGGAATCCATCCCCGAACGCTTAGAGGCGTTCCTCGCGGTGCGTGGCAAGGCGGGCAAATTGCGCGTGCAGCAGGTAATTGGCGTCAGTAAAGAACACGTCATCGTGTTGCTGGTGGCGCAGCAGGGCGAGGAGTACCTCGTTGATCTTCAGGTTGGCGCTGATTATCCGCACGCTATCACGGGAATCACCCTATCCCGTGTTGTTCACGATGATGATGGCGAATGAGGCGCGGGTGAGCTAGCATGTCACCCAGTGTTGATGCCCGATTTGAACAACTCATTCAAAAGATTGATCCCCAAAATCAGTTGAGGCGTGTATGGACGCTGACGGGCGGTGTCTCGGCACAAGTGACGGGCTTGGAAATGGTTCGCGCCAATGGCAGCACGATCAAGATGATTGTGCGCCAACACGGGGATGCCGATTTTAATGCCAACCCCACTATCGCAACGGATGAATTCAAGCTCCTGCATCGCCTTCATGGGCACGGGCTACCCACGCCGATGCCGTATTTTATGGATATTTCTTGCCAAATTTTTGAGCGACCCGTCATTGTGATGGAATTTATTGAGGGCACGACTGATTTTGCGCCTGCGCCTATGCAAGAAGCGGCACGCCAGTTAGCACAGGTATTGGCGAAGATTCACGCAGTCGAACTTAGTACGCATGATTGGTCATTTTTGCCCGATCAGATGATAAAAGATGCCGCTTTTTTACGGGTACGTCCAACACGGTTGGATGAATCCTTGGATGAGGGGCGGATTCGCGAGGTGCTGGAGGGCGTATTTCCGTTCCCGGATGGCAATCCCCCGGTTTTATTGCATGGCGATTTTTGGCTCGGCAATACCTTGTGGCAAGAGGGTCGTCTCATCAGCGTGATCGATTGGGAGGACGCTGGGGTCGGGGAACCCTTGTCCGATCTCGCCAGTGCCCGCATGGAATTGTTGTGGTCATCGGGCATGGAAGCGATGCACAGCTTCACGGTCTCATATCAAACCCTCATGCCGACGTTGCGCTATGACAGTTTGCCGTATTGGGATTTGTTGGCAGCGATATTGCCCGCGTTCAAGATTGCGTTATGGGCGGGGGATGACGCCACAGAAGCGCGGATGCGCGCCCAACATCGCTGGTTTGTGGAGCAAGCCATGGTTGCGATCCAGCGTGGATGAATTCCCCCAGAGGTGCATCACAGTGCGATGCACCTCTGAATAGCATTCGACGGGATTGGCTAAACGATGGCGAGGATGCGAGCGGGTCCGCCGGAACCAGCTTCCCAACGGGGAACACCGACATAAATTGTCGCCGCTCCATCCTTGATGGCGGCAAGATTGGCGAGACCTTCAATGCCGTATTTACCGGCGCTCAAGACCGACAAATGGACATCGAAGGTGGCTGAGTTGCCGGGATCAAGGCTGAGGGTATCCACCCCAATGCCATGAATGTCGCGTTCTTCCAGCAAAAACACGGCGGCTTCAGGGCTAAAGCCGGGATAATGTTGGATATCATCGGCATCGGCATTGCGGAATGCTTCGGGGGTGTCCCACCGGACGTCCCAGCCGGAATACATGATGACCAATGCGCCTTCGGGAATTTCCCCGTTGGCACTTTCCCACGCTTGGATGTCTTCCACAGTTAAAGAGGCATCGGCATCCGTAGCGGCTTTTTCGGAAATATCGATGACGACGGCGGGGCTGACCAGCAAGTCGGCATCGTATTGATCGACCGTCTGCGCGCCAGCGACAAAGTGGGCAGGCATATCGACGTGTGTGCCCGCATGTTCGGTGAAAGTCCAGCGTTGGATGTAGAAGCCATTGGCTTCAACGGTCACATAATCTTCCCGTTGGGGGGTCTCGCCGATGAGGTAAGTTGGGATGTTGGTGCCGAATACGTGGGAGAGATCGATCACTTCACCTGTGCCCTTATAGGCGCGTGCCTTTATGACCGGCATTCCAACCGAGGCAGCGGTGACACCAGCGGCTGCAATCCCGCCGATACGCAAGAAATTGCGACGATTGAACTGGGGCAAGCCTTCTTTTTCGATGCGATCACGAACAGTTTTGGCAACATGATTTGAACACATGGCTAGACTCCTTTGCTAAATAAATGGATGACCATAAAAACTATAACAATCATGTCGCGATATTTGCAAAAAATGCTTATTCGCGAGCGTGTGTTCGTGTGAAATGGCGGGGCGACGGTCTGTTGGAAGAAGCAAAAATCACCCGATGGGCATAAAATTGGGGTAAGATTTATTGCCATGAGAGGAAAAATTGATGTCAAAACTAGCTCCGTTTCTCACCCGTAAAGCAGAAGCAATTGCTGCACGTCAGGCAGATTGGACAGGCACTCCCGGTACTTCGGTGATATCGGTGAAAGCATCGTCGAAAGTTGCGGGCATTACGGGTGCCCGCCCAACGCGCATGGGCGAGATGACCATCGTCTCCGACAGTGCGCCGGGCTTGGCAGGTCATGCGTTGGGACCGACGGCACCAGAAATGCTCATGGGGGCACTGGCAAGCTGCCTTGTTCACACTTATCTCATTCAAGCGACATTGATGGAGGTGCCCTTGGATGATGTGCAAATTGAGGTGACGGGGACATTGGATATGGCAGGGGTAGTGGGTTTGCCCGTCACGACGCCACCCCGCATCGACCCGATCACATATCATGCCCATGTCGAGACATCTGCGACGGCAGAACAGATCGCGGCGCTACACGCGGCGGTAGAAGATACGTGCCCTGTGTTATTTACGTTGCGGTTGCCGGTGACGGTGAATCGGACGTAACCGATGAGGAAAGGGGCGGCGACGTGATGCCGCCGCCCCAATTTTGAAGCGGGTATTCGTCATACATCGAGGTTGCGGACGCTCTTGGCGTGGGTTTGGATGAAGCGGCGGCGGGGCGGTACGTCGCTACCCATCAACATCGAGAAGACATCGTTGGCTTCGGCGGCATTTTCGATAGTCACTTGCAGCAAGGTGCGCACGCTGGGATCCATCGTGGTTTCCCAGAGTTGATCAGGATTCATTTCACCTAGACCTTTGTAGCGGCTGACCTTGACACGATCCGGGTCTTTGAAGTGGGTTAAGCCTTTGGCGAGGATGTCGCCTTCTGATTTTCCGGCTTCGGGGTACATATATAGCGAATCTTTGCCGTGTACCAAACGGAAGATGGGGGGCTGGGCAATGTAAAGATGACCGCCTTCGACGAGCGGGCGCATGTGACGGAAGAAAAACGTCAGCAACAGGGTGCGGATATGCGATCCATCCACGTCGGCATCGGTCATGGTGATGATGCGTCCGTAGCGGAGCTTACTCACATCCATATCATCGCCAATGCCTGTGCCGAGCGCACTGATGAGCGATTTCACTTCGTTGTTGTCCAGCATTTTGTCGAGGCGGGCGCGTTCGGTGTTCAAAATCTTGCCGCGCAACGGCAAAATGGCTTGGAAATGACGATCCCGCGCTTGCTTAGCGGAACCGCCGGCGCTGTCGCCTTCGACGAGGTAGACTTCGGCACCTTCGCCATGTTGGGAACAGTCTGCGAGCTTGCCCGGCAGTGAGGAACTTTCCAGCAAGCTAGGACCGCTGCGTACGAGTTCGCGGGCTTTGCGGGCGGCTTCGCGGGCGCGCAAACTGATCATGCACTTTTCGACGATGCGTTTGGCTTCGCGCGGATTATCCTCTAAGAATTCATTGAATGTTTCGGTGATCACCGACGAGACTGCGCCTTGCACTTCGGGGTTGATTAATTTTTCTTTGGTTTGACCGCCGAAAGAAGGATCGGGCAACTTGACGCTGACGATGGCGGTAATGCCTTCTTCGACATCACTTCCGGAGAAGTTTTGTTCTTTTTCCTTCAACAAGCCGGATTTGCGAGCATAGCGATTGACCGCACCGGTGAGAGAAGAACGCAAGCCCGTCAAGTGGGTGCCGCCGTCGCGCGTGGAGATGGTGTTGACGAACCCTTGCATGAAGACATTGGTCGAGTCGTTGTATTGGAAAGCGACTTCAATATCAATGCTGTGTGCTTGTTTGCCCTCAACGCCCGGATCCACCACAACTTCACGGGTGGCGTGAATCACAGGATGCAGCACTGGACGACCACGATTGAGAAAACGGACGTAAGAGCCTAGTCCGCCGTCAAAATAAAAGGTAGTTTCGTCTGGGAATGGGGTGGTGCGTTGATCCCGCACGGTGATCGACAGCCCGCGATTGACGAAAGCGATTTCGCGGAAACGTTCGCGCAGCACTTCGTAACTGAAGTCGTTGTGTTGTAAGATGCTGTAATCGGGTTGGAAGGTCACGACGGTACCCGTGTTTTCAGTGGGATACATGTCGCGAATAGGGGTCACCTTGCTGGTGGGGATTCCTTTTTCAAAGGTTTGCCGCCACAGTTTGCCTTCGCGATAGACCTCGGCAATGAGGTTGTCGGAGAGGGCGTTGACCGCTGCTGCACCCACGCCATGCAAACCGCCGCTGACTTTATAGGCGCTGTTGTCGAATTTGCCGCCTGCGCCGACTTTGGTGAATACAACTTCAATGGTAGATAAGCCGGTTTTCTTGTTGATGCCTACTGGGATACCGACCCCGTTGTCAGCGACCGACACGACGTTGTTTTCTTGCAAGATGACTTCAATGCGGTCACAACGCCCGGCAAGGGCTTCATCGACAGAGTTATCGACGATTTCGTAAACAAGATGATGGAGCGCGCGTTCATCCGTGCCACCCACATACATGCCGGGACGCAGGCGAATATGTTCAATGCCTTCAAGAACTTGGATGCTATTTTCGTCATAAATGTTATGCTCTACCTGAATTGGCGCTTGCAGCGTTTTTTCGGTCATTGTTTTCCCTTGACGCAGGCTTATTTTCTCATCTATTAAGCGCTATTTTAGAAGCGTTGGGTGCTTCATTTTTGAGGCGAAAATAGGATGAAAAAGCTGCGCATATTGTTCATGAACTATCATGCCATTATACTCGAAATTCAGCTTTTTTTCAACTAGTCGATAGCACGTAAGTTCATGTTTATGGAGGGGTGAGGACGGTTTCGTCGCTTGACTTTGTGCCTTTTGTGGTTTTACAATGACAAACGCTAAATTGTCCCCGTAGCGTAGCGGATAACGCACTCGTCTTCTAAACGAGCATACGTTGGTTCGAGTCCAACCGGGGGCACTGACGATAAAAACAGCGTTCATTGCAACCAAAAGCACCCATCCTGTTTTAAGGTGATGGGTGCTTTTTTTATGGTAGGGATGTTTGATGGTTCAATGGTGCAGTTTTGAACGACGGGTTATGTTAAAATCTCGTCGAACACGGCACGGGTTTCTGAATCAACATGGCGTTTCTGGGGCTTGAGCATGGCTTCTAGCTGGCGGAAATGGGCGACCGCTTCGCTGCGGCGTCCTAACTGCTTCATGATGCGCATGGCTTGGCGGTGCATATCCTCACGGGTGGGGTCGGCGTCGAGCGCGCGTTCATACAAGACCAACGCATGTTCGGGCTGATTTTCAGCAAGTTTTGATTGGGCGATGGCGTGTAGCACTTCGATATAGCCGGCGCGGAAGTCGGCACGACGCTCTTCGATCCAGGGATCATTGTGCCCTTGCAAGAAGGGCCCGCGATATAAACTGAGGGCGCTTTCCCATACTGCCAGTGGATTGGTCGTGGCTTTGTCGCGCCCTTGCATCAATTTGCCGACGAAGCGCATGACATCGTAATCGACATCCAATGCCGGATTGATGCGATAATAGCCGTCATCGTGGACGAGGACATCCATATCGAGCGCCTTGTGAAGACGGCGCTTGGTGACATGGAATACATTGACGGCTTGATCCGTATCTAATTCGGGCCAAAAGGCATCGCATATTTCTGAGCGGGTGATGACAGGGCGATCTAGCGCGAAGAAGAACAACAAGCGCGGCAGGTAGCCTTCCCAAATATCGACACCTTGACCGTTAAAGAGGACAAAACCGGGTCCTAGGGCGTAGACTTCGAGAAGATGATCACCACCGGCAAAATTGTAGAAATTTTCGCGGATGATTTGATTATCATTGAACAAGATCGCCCGTTTGCGTGCGATCATTGGCACCCAAGGGATGCGGGGCAGGATACGGCTATTGATCACAACCTTGGAATGGGCGGGCATCCGGTGGATGAGTTTTTCCATAAACCATTGAATATCATCGGCACTGTGGCTGCGATCATATTCATCGAGAATGAGCAAAAAGGGTTTATCGCTGAGTTCGATGATGTCGCGTATGCCCGCTTCTAGGAGTTTTTCCTTTTTAGCGAGGTCATTGGCACTCAGCAGATGCAAATAACGACCAAAGAGTGGGTTTTGATCTTGAAGATCATGTGCCATCCCGTTCAGGAAGGCGGAGAGGTCGATATCATCGGGGCTGAGGGCATAATAAAAAACTTCGTAGTCGGTGCTGTTGGTGAGGCGAGCGATAAATGAGGAACGAAGATGACTTTCTGGATGAAGCAAAATCAAATTGCCTTGATCGGCACGCTCCATAAATTGGGCATAAAGTTGATCGAGTATTCCGGGTAGCTTCATAATAAGGTTTCTCGGCTCTAGTGTGCGCATATATCAATAGTCTATCATAGATACAAATCAGTCTGCTAGTCAAGCTTTTGCGAATAAATCCAATAAAACTCGTATTCAAACATACAGGAAAATCTATTAATTGAGCGTGAAAAATCAGAAGGAAAGGCGATTTTCTCTCTCAGACATAGAATTTTATTTCGATTACTTGTATGTGTCGAAAGATTGCTTGTTATTAATATTTCCGATCTCTTGCCAATATAATTTATACCCAATCGCTCACTAAGATGGGTTTCAAGAAGGCTAAAAACTATGGGCATTCAATCTCCAAATCGTCATCAGGGTGCAAAGCCACCGCGCACTTTTGGGCTGAGCATCGCAATTCTAGCGAGCGTCGTATTGTTTTCAGTATTGCCGATGTTACAAGTTTTGATAGTGAATGTGGTTCAGGCACGTTTTAACAATGTGGATTTGGCGATGGGCGCGGATGGCGAAGCGGGTATCCCCCTGATCGGGGGGGCGCGTATAGAGGGTGTGTCTAATGCGGGGCTGACGATTCAGATTGCGCTCGGGATCGCTTATTTGCCACTCGCATTTTTGGCATGGCGTGGACGACCGCGTCAAATTCGCTTTGTGATTGTGGCGATGGTTGTTGGGTTGACGATCCTCACCTTGCTGGTGGCGATCTTGATGCCGTGGATAGCGCCCAACGCGGTGCAGGGGATTGATAGTAGTGGCGACCTTCAACGGCAACTGCTGATCACGCGCACATTGGTTAGCATCGGGATCGCGCTCTATGTCGTTTGGTACATGAATCGGGCACCCGCGCGGGCGTTTTATCGGGGGAGTTACCTGACGGCTAGGGAATAGGGGTTAGGGAAGGGTGCAGGCGAGAAAAGAAAACGAATGGGGTGTAGCGAAAACACCCCATTCTAGTGGCGATGATGATTAGGAGTCTAAAAGGCTCTTCTTTTGGTCGCGTTCCGCGAGTTCCATTTGGACTAGTTCGCGGCGCAAGGTTTTGCCAACAATGGTCTTGGGGAGCGACTCGGTAAAGCTAAAACGGGTGGGGACCTCATAGCGAGCGAGGCGTTGCGCCGCGAAATCGATCAATTCTTTTTCGGTGACGGTCGCGCCGGGCTTCAAGACGAGCCATGCTTTGAGCGCCTCCTGCCCTTCTTTATCGGGGTGGGGGACGCTGGCACAGCACGCTTCGAGGACGGCGGGATGATCTGCCAGCACTTTGTCGACGTTGACGGGATACACGTTAAAGCCGCCGATGAGCGCCATGTCTTTCTTGCGATCTACGATATAGAAGTAACCATCCTCGTCCATGCGGGCGATATCGCCCGTATACAAGAACAGCTTGCCATCGTGCATCCGTAAGGTATTGTGGGTTTCGGTGGGCATCCCATGATAACCGACCATCAGTTGCGGTCCGTGCATGATGATTTCGCCAATTTCGCCGACAGGCAATTCGATATTGCCATCATCGAGGCTGACGATGCGGACATCCATATCGGGGAAGGGCAGCCCGACCGAACCAGCGCGATTTTCGCCATAAACGGGGTTGGCGTGGGTGGCGGTGGGGGCTTCGCTCATGCCATAGCCTTCTAGGAGTTTGCCGCCGGTGATGCGTTCAAATTCGCGCTTGGTGGCGGGGGGCAAAGGTGCCGAACCGCTCATACAGGCGCGGATACTCGTCAGATTCACTTCGCCCGCTTTGACTTTGGGATGATTGTTGATGGCGTTGTAGAGCGCGGGCACCCCCATAAACAACGTGGGTTTGAAGACATTGATCACATCTAAAAGATCGTCGAAGTCACGGGCATTGGGCACAATGACGATGCGGGCACCGAGTGACATGGCAAACCCCACGACCGTGATCAAGCCGTAGACATGAAAGAAGGGGATCGCACCGAGAAAAATTTCTTTGGTGGGATCCAAGGATTGACTTTGGGTACTGCCCAACAACATCGCCTTGGATTGTAACGTATTGGCGACGAGGGCTTTGTGTTGCGACATCGCCCCTTTGGAATTGCCAGTGGTGCCGCCCGTATATTGGAAGATGGCGAGGTCTTCGCCCGTGACTTTGACGTTAGCGCGTTTGCCAGCGTGTTTTTTTAGAAGGTCTTGCAACCAGTAATCGCCAGCGCTGAGCGCCTCAATAAAGTGCCCATCTTTCTTTTCTTTGGCGATTTGGAAAAGGATGCGGGCGGCGGGGGGCAAGTATTCTTTGACATTGGTGACGATGACGGTTTTGATGCTGGTGCCACCTTGTACGCCTTTGAGGAGTTGGTAGTAGGTGGACATGCAAATTGCCATTGTTGCGCCGCTGTCGTTCAATTGTTCACGCATTTTTTCCGCCGGATAGGTGGGGTTGTTGGCGACTACGACCCCGCCCGCTTTTTGAATGGCGAAATAACTGATCACAAAGGCGGCGATGTTGGGCATGATCATGCCCACCCGATCCCCTTTTTGGAGACCCAACTCGACCAATGCGGATGCCAACGCATCGGATGCTTGATCGACCTCGCGATAGGTTAACGTGGTGCTGATGCGCCCCGCAACGGGAATGCGGGCGCTGGTGACGAGGGCGACGCTGTTAGGCGATTTCTGTGCCTGTTCGCGCAAGAGATCGAACATCGGCTTATCAGGATAGGGGGCAAGCGTATGAGGAATGCCGGCGTCGTAGTGTTTTAACCACGGGCGGTCAGTATAGGTAACCATAATCAACTCCGCAACAATATTGTTAAATGTGTTAATTAAACTTAAATTTAATTGTAGGGCATCGGCGAGTCTTCGTCAAACCCAACTAAGGGGGCAAGGTGTCAGATTTATCGATTGTTTCTTCGAGCGCGCCGCCTGTGACCATCCATGCCTTCCAAGAGTCGGGGAAGGTTGAGACTTTGCCAGTATGGGTGATGCACATATGTTGGCTGACCCCCTTTACCAAGAGGTCGCCTGTGTCCGCATCTAACAACTCGTAAGCAAAGGTCATGGCGCGGCTGCGCATGGCTTCGATCCAACAGCGGACGATGATTTGCATCCCATAACGGGCGGGCTTGAGGTAGCGGGCGTTTATCTCGGTGACGATGAGGTAGTAGCCGGTTTTTTCAAAAAGGGCATAATCACTGCCGCGCAAGCGCATGTAATTGCTGCGCCCTTCCTCAAAGTAAACGATATAGCTGGCATGATGAACGATACCCATCGCGTCGGTTTCGGCATAGCGGACGTGTAAGGTGGTTTCGGCGATAAACTTTTGCTCGGTCAATATTTTCGTCTCCAATGGGTTCGCGTTTTCGGTTGGGTCGGTGCTATAGTTTGCCTGAGTTGGGACGGAAACGAAAGGTTTGCTCTATGGCGATACGGTTTGGGCGCGAAATTTGTGGTATTTATGCGCTGGCAACACGGCGCGAATGGTTGGTGACCAATGGGATTGGCGGCTATGCGGCGGGGACGGTCAGCGGAACATTGACGCGGCGTTATCACGGGGTGCTGATGGCGGCATTGCAACCGCCGGTCGCACGGACGCTGTTGGTGTCCAAGCTTGACGACACGGTGCGCTATCGTGGGCAGGATGTGCCCTTGTTCACGAATGCGTGGGGGGCGGATGATGTCGAAGCGGACGGGCTTGTGAGCCTTGAGTCGTTTCGCCTAGAAGGGTCGGTGCCCACATGGTCGTATGCTTTCGGGGATGCGCTCTTGGAAAAACGTATCTGGATGGAACAGGGCGAAAATACCACCTATATCCGTTATACGCTGGTGCGGGCGACTTCCTCGGTGGTGATTTCGGCACGCGCAGTCGTCAGCTTTCGGGACTCGCACGGAAATTTGACGGCGGGCGAAGCTGATTTCACAGTGGAACGGGTGAGCCGAGGCTTGAAGATCACGCCGACGCCGGATGCCGCACCCTACTATGTCCTGAGCGACCGCGCTGACGCCACCCCTGACTTTACATGGCTCCGTAATTTTTATATGGGGGTGGAGGCGTATCGAGGCTTGCCACCCCTCGATGATCACGCTTATGCAGGCATATTTTTGATTGCGTTGAGCGTTGGTGAGTCGGTGACGTTTGCTGCTACGACGCGGCTGATGGAGTCGATTGATGGTCACAGTGCGCTTGCCGCCCGCCATGCCATTGATGCTCATCTGATCGCGCAATCGGGGTTAGGGGATGCCCCTGAGTGGATTCGACAGTTGGTGCTGGCTGCCGATCAATTCATCGTGAAGCGGACGATTGACGGGGAACCCAACGGCAAAACCGTGATCGCCGGCTATCACTGGTTTGCGGATTGGGGGCGCGATACCATGATCGCGCTGCCGGGGTTGACCTTGTCGACCCGGCGCTATGGCGATGCCAAGTTGATCTTGAAGACATTTGCGCGCTTCGTGGATCAGGGGATGCTGCCCAATAACTTTCCCGATGCGGGCGAGGCGCCCGGATACAACACGGTGGATGCGACATTATGGTATTTTGAGGCGATCCGTGCCTATACCGAGGCAACAGGTGACATGGCATTGGTGCGGGAATTGTTCCCAGTTTTAGAAGCTATTATCGTGTGGCACGAACGCGGGACGCGCTACGGGATCAAGGTGGATGCGGCGGACGGCTTGTTGATGTCGGGAGAAGCCGGCGTGCAATTGACATGGATGGATGTCAAAATTGGCGATTGGGTGGTGACGCCGCGCACCGGCAAGGCGGTCGAGATCAATGCGCTGTGGTACAACGCCTTGCGGATCATGGCGGACTTTGCGCGTGATTTGGGGGCGGATGCTATGCCTTATACAGCGGCAGCGGCGCGCGTCCAAGTGTCGTTTGCGCGTTTTTGGAATGCTGAGACGGGCACACTATATGATGTGATTGATACACCAGCGGGCACGCCCGACGCGAGCTTGCGCCCGAATGCGATTTTTGCGGCGGCGCTGGCGTACAGCCCGTTGACGGATGAGCAAGCGCGCAGTGTGGTCGATGAGTGCGCGGCGGTGCTGCTCACATCGTATGGTTTACGGAGTTTGACGCCGGATCATGGCGATTATCGCGGGCGCTATGGCGGGGATCGGGTACAGCGCGATTCTGTCTATCATCAGGGGACGGTCTGGGGCTGGCTGATCGGGGCTTTTGCGGCGGCGCATCTGCGGGTGTATCACGA